>ERZ833963.1648-NODE-1648-length-25347-cov-24.655464_pt1 | contig 25347 bp, 27 predicted proteins | sample MGYA00519693_ERZ833963 | MGnify/ENA primary metagenome ERZ833963 (study PRJEB31850, sample SAMEA3708748) | human gut metagenome | biome: human gut; feature: human-associated habitat; material: faeces | place: China | collected 2014 ... | reverse complement strand
GAAAGATTGTTTTATTGAAATATTGATTTCAAGATGGCTAGATAGCTGGTTAGTTGCGCAGATAGTCACCCAGCGATGAAATGTTAAGTACATCTTTTGCCGGATCATAATCTACATAGAGCCGTTTGGATGCAGTGGCAATAAAATACTGGCTACCATCTCGCTGTATCTCATAAGTAGCGGGTGAAGCCTGTTTTGTGGTTTCCGATACATATATAATAGAGAGAACATACTCTTTATCATTCCGGTAGATGATAACCGTAGGATTCAGATTAACGCTTTCCCATGTGCCGACAATAGAAAACAGGTTGAAGGACGGGTAATCTTCTTTAGTTCTTTTCATAAGGCATAATTTGTTTGGGTGATTGATTTTGTGTTTCACTGTCCGCAATAATTCTTTCAATATCGGAAGACTTATAATAAATCTTGCTGCCGATTTGAGAATAAGCCAGCCGTCCACTACTTCGGTAATATTGCAGTGTTCGCTTGCTAAAGCCTAACAACAGACACACTTCCTGACTATCCAGCCAGTTTTCTACTTTCTGGGTATGAGTGCTGCACAAACTTTCTATTCGTTTGGCAAACTCAGTGAACCGTTCGCAGACATACGAAAAGGTTCTCTTTTCAATGGTTACTACTTCCATACTTTCTCTTTTAAATGGTTTATAAAACGTGTTGATTCTATTTTCATCGGCAAATGAAAGAAGAATCAAGAAACGTTTTAAAAACTGTCTGGAAGTGGTGAGATTTGACTATTGCTGGCTTCTTATTGAAATAAGAAAACAGATAAATAGTATATATGTTATCGTTGAAATATATTAGATTAAGAATAGATACGCATCATATTGTCTTATTACTTTTTCTGAAACTTGAAGGACTACAGCCTTTGTTTTTTCTAAAGAATTTACTCAAATGGCTTTCATCGGTAAATCCTAGTTCTTCGGCAATCTCATTTATTCTCATTTGACTATGTAACAATCTGCTTTCGACCAATTTTAGTTTATAGCTTAATATGTATTGCTGCATTGTTTCGTTGGTGTGTTTTTTTATATAACGTCCCAAGTAACTTTCAGATATACCAAAATGCTGACTGATTTCTTTTGCTCTAATTTTACCTGTTTGATAGATATTTGCTTGGATATATTGAAGAATATCGAGAGACTTATCATCTGAACATTCATCGACTTGTTGAGGTAAAAACATAGCTATATTTCTTGCCACAACAATAATTATAGTATTTATCAACTGCGTGATAATCTCTTTACTATAAAGATTCCTATTTACATACTCCCGAATAATTGCTTCAATCATTGGTTTCACTAATAACTTATCCACCTTATTTCTAAGAATGCAGCCCGGTTGATGATTTGCATGTTGCAAAATAAATTCTAATCTCTGGATATTCTCTGAACCAAATATGGCTGAATGTATATAGATGTCATTAAACTTGATGTTAATGAATTTTGTAGTTGTGTGAATCTCAAAGGAATGAGAATCATTTGGAGTTATCAAGAACAAGTGTCCATCATGATATGGGAACATACTATTGTTAATCCATTGAATACCTGTTCCTGTTAAGATGTAGACTAGTTCAAAAAAAGTATGCTCATGCTCAGTTAATAACGATTCACTATGCTCGTTAAAGCTGATCTCAAATGGTTGATGAAGATTTTCTTTTTTCATACCTCAAATATAACACATAAAGCGGAATTATACCAATATGGCGAAAATATATACCTATATTTAGAACAAAATAGGTATAACTTTGCCATAAATCAAAATTAGATTACTTATGAACTTTTTAGAACTATCAAAACAACGTTATTCAGCAAGAAACTAAGTATTTTTAAAAGATGTACAAAGATAACGCAATCATGTTAAAAATCAAACAGTTATAAAACATATTTTTAGCAGGGAGGCAAAAGGAAAGCAAAAAAAAGCAGGTTTGGAAAGGAGTTAGGTTACCAAATCGTAACTTCGCCAAATATGCTATAAAAAGAAATGTAATATATTATATTTCAGTCTATTGCTTATTTTTGCATAGTATCAGATAACTCAACAGAAAGTAAATTTGTAACTAAAAAGAGTTGAGTTATGCAAAGCACATTCAAAGTATTGTTCTACACCAAGAACCAGTCAGTAAAAAATGGTAAGGCCCCGGTAATGGGACGTATCACAGTCAATGGAACCCAAGCGGGTTTCAGCAGTAAAAGAACAGTGTCCCTTTCCTTATGGGACGTAAAAGCCAACCGTGCGAAAGGCAAATCTGAGGAGGCACGCATGCTGAATCAAGAACTTGACAACATCAAGGCGCAGATAACAAAGCACTATCAGTACATCTGCGACCATGACAGTTTTGTTACGGCCAAGAAAGTATATAACCGCTATGCAGGTTTCCCAGAGGAATGCCATACTCTTATGGTGCTCTTCAGAGAACAGCTTGAATCGTATAAAGAAAAGATAGGTAAAGGAAAGGCGGAAAGTACTTACCGTGGATTGATTGCCGACTACAAAAGCCTTTTGCTTTTCATGAAAACCAAAAAGAACATCGAGGATATAGCTATTGACGAGCTTGAAAAGTCGTTCATTGAGGATTATTACACATGGATGCTCGGCACGGCAGGTAATGCGAATGCCACTGCTTTCAACCGTGTCAATACCCTGAAATGGCTGATGTACATCGCACAGGAAAAAGGTTGGTTAAGAGTTCATCCTTTCACATCCTTCGAATGCAAGCCGGAATACAAGAAAAGGTCTTTTCTTACTGAAGAGGAATTGCAGAGAATCATCCACGTGGATCTGAGATACAAACGCCAGCGTGCCATGCGGGACATGTTTCTCTTCATGTGTTTCACCGGTCTTGCATATGCCGACCTCAAAGCCATTACTTACAACAACATCCATACCGATTCCGACGGAGGCACATGGCTGATGGGCAACCGTATAAAAACCGGAGTGGCCTATGTCGTGAAGTTATTACCCATAGCCGTTGAGCTTATTGAGAAATACAGGGGTGTGGACGAGAAGAAGGATTCCCCCGATTATGTTTTCCCCGTAGGTGAATACAACACGATGCTCCTCAGCCTCAGAATCATCGGCAAGAAGTGCGATTGCCATACCGAAGTCACCCCGCATATCGGACGTCATACATTCGCAGTTCTGGCCATTCTCAAAGGGATGCCGTTGGAAACCCTGCAAAAGGTGTTAGGTCACAACTCCATCCTTTCCACACAGGTATATGCCGAGCTTATCAATCCGAAAGTGAGCGAAGATACCGACAAGCTTTGCGAGAAGATAGGCCATGTTTACAAACTGGCCGTCTAATACCGACCAAAAGGAATGCCCCTTCAGCCGGTAGGCCGGAGGGACATTCCTTTTGTCTTTTCTTTATTTCCTGAACCTTCGGAAATCCCGATAGTTCTTTTTTAACACCTCATACAGTCCACTTTCGGGATAAAGAATCTTTCCACCGATGGTAGTATAGGACACCATGTTCTCGTCACGCAAGGTTTGTAGCGTCCGCCGTGAGATGTGCAGCCTCTCGCACACGTCATCTCCTGTCAGGTAATGCTCATACGCAATTGTGGGACGTATCCTTGCCATGGCTTCCTCAGCCGCCTTACCCGCTCTCCTTATCCATCCGGTCAAATCCTTGAACTCTTCCGAATCCTTTGTGATAATGTCCGCCATAGCCTATTTCCTTTTTATAAGTCCTTCACTCAATATCTCCTGAATATCCGTTTCCCGATAGAAGAATTTCCCGCCTATGTTTGAATAAGGGATAAGGCCGTTATCCCTGTATTTTTGCAGGCATCTCTTCGATATTTTCAAAGCCAGACATACCTCTTGCACATCCAATCATTTATCCGGTGCAGGTGGGGCAACCTTTTTACGGAAGTCTTCCAACTGTACTGCCAGTAGGCTGAACTGTTTCCTCATTTCCAGATACGCACTCGTTTCAATAATAGTCAGTTCCATACATGATGTTTTTAGTTTATACATTTTAATGTTTTCTCCGGCAAAATAAGGCATACTCTCCAGTAAAAGCAAATGTGTGGAATCAAAGTCGGATTTTGTCGTGCATTGTCGCAACGGTAAAGTAAATGGCATGAAGAAAAGCTTGCCCCCTCCATGCTTCCACTTTTTTTACTGAAGCTGAAGAAACTGTTTACTAGATACCACAAGTAGATGGTGCGTGCTTTCATCCCTTTTATACAGCCCGGGAAGAAAAGTGTATTCTCATCCGTTGCCATAGCAGACATACGCTAATTCTTATTGTCTGTTGAAACGGGGAAGTTACCCGGACTGTCCGGTGATGCAACCAACGGTCTGCCCCATCTTTCAATAATCCCATAATTTGATTCTCTTTGCATAACTTAATACCTGTAAAGAAAATACATCATCTGACAACCCACAATAAAAAGGAAATCCGAGTCGGGCTTTGGCGTCCGTTGGCATATGACTTTTAAATTAACCGTTTCTCTAGCATCCGGTTATAACTTAGACGCAAGGAATCAATAAATGGAGTAGTGTCTGTACAACGGTCAAATACTTTTCCCCGTTTGGTATATAGTGCATTTATTTTTAGATGAAACATGTCCTCAAAAGCCCGAATTACACTTATCACAGTCCGTTTGTCACCATTTCTCGAACTTATTGCACCGGCAGCCATCAACGCAGCCACCAGTTCAACCAAATCACTGTCTGTACCGTTCCAAGTCAACATGACAACAGATTTATTTTCTGCATCTTTTATTATTTCAGATTTCAATTCGGGGATAATATTCCCATATCTGAATAACTCTTTAACCATTTCTATCTCTGCATCGAGAAGAGATAATGCTTTACCGATAAACACATCGTACAAAACATTCCTTTTCCCAAACATTTGCTCCGATGCAATTTGCATAGAAACCAATTCTATTTTGGTATAATTCAAGCGACGTAACTTCAATATTTGGTTCTCATTTTGTGGAAGTTCTCCAAGCAGAGTTACAAAATTATCATAAGCGGCAGGCAATTTTTCCACCGCTTGTACCATACCTTCCAAGTAGGAGGAAAATAGGTTGAAAAGGAGTGCACTTGTTAATGTTTTCATCACATCACATTTTAGGTTTTACAAATCATCATCTCCGCGCTAAATCATCATACTCATATTAAGTGCAAGTATTATACCATTAAACATATTATATTTAAATGCTTATAATCAAAGGTATAATAACAATAAAAAAAGTATTTGTGCAATATAAAATTGTGGAATGTATATAATTCGTCCGAAAATCGGACAATTCCTACATTAGTCTATATTTCTTCAATTTAAGATAAAGTGTACTCCGACTTATTCCCAATAGCCTTGCTGTTGCTGTGCGGTTATTATTTGTTGCCTCTAATGCTTTCACAATATTATTCCGTTCTGTTCGTTCATTTTTCAGTGTATATTCTTTTAGTCGCTCGTTTGAAAGAAGTCCTATATCTTCTGCCGTTATCCAGTCATCTTTTGCAAGCAAAACAGCTCGTTTAACTATTGCTCTCAATTCTCGTATATTCCCTGGCCATGAATATGCTTTGAACTTTTTTTGTGCTTCCAGATCAAATCCTTTCACACTCTTATCTAATTCTTGGTTAGCTATATCCAACATAAATTCAGCCAATGGTACAATATCATTCAAACATTCAGCTAAAAGAGGTACTTGTACAGGAAACTCATTTAACCTATGAAATAGATCTTCTCGAAATTTTCCTTCTATTATTGCTTTTTCTAAGTTCTCATTCGTTGCTGCTATCAACCGTATATCAGCTTCTATTTCTTTTTGGCTGCCTATAGGACGATAATGCTTTTCCTGCAATGCACGTAGCAATAGCATCTGTACATCCATGTTTAGGTTACCAATTTCATCTAAGAACAATGTCCCATGACTAGCTCGGGCAAACATGCCCCCTTTGTTTTCTATTGCACCTGTAAAAGCTCCCTTTACATATCCAAATAGTTCTGATGCGGCAAGTTCTTTCGGTAATGTTCCACAATCTACAGCAATGAACGGTGCATCCGAACGTTTGCTGAGTGCATGAATATGTGAGGCTACCCATTCTTTTCCAGTACCAGATGCTCCTCGTATTAATACGGTCATATCTACTGGAGCTACTAATCGAATATGATATTGTAGTTTTAAAAATAAAGGACTTTGCCCCATATAAAATTCCTGCTTCATTTTAGTATTTCTTTTTTTGCGTCCTAACACATCATTGATAATACTAAGTACTTTTTCTGTTTGAATTGGCTTTTGAAAATAATTTTCGGCTCCTTTCTTTATAGCATCCACTATCTCTTGTATATCAATATGCTCTGCCATAATAAAGAATGGAATATAATACCCTTCTATTTTCATCCATTCCAACAGTTGTATGCCGTGGCTTTTTTCAATTTTAGAATTTGAGAATACCATATGTACTTCATTCTTGCATAAAAAAGATTTTGCTGCATCCATTGATAATACATAATAAGCACCTATATTATTATTCTTTAACCAACTCACAACAGTATAAGCATATGCTCGGTTATCTTCAACCACTAATACGACTCCCATCTCTGTCTTTTCTATTTAATATATGGTTTTACTTATAAAATCCATTATTTATATAGAAATAATATGCTCTTTCCCTTTATCTGTCATATATCCCATAAGCATGGATTTAATAACGAAATTAGAAAGACCAGGAGTCTTTTCTTTTTGAGGGTAAATAACACCATTTTTAATATTTTCCAACCGAATACTCAAAAATGCAGAGAATAGAAACGTATCGCAATCCTTTACACATAATCCCAAATGAATACATTCCAATAATATCTCATTGAATTTAATTCTAAGTATTGAAATATAATGATCTAACTTTTTATTGCATGAAGGGAATCTCTTTAAATCTTTGAAGAAAGATGGATGAAAAGAACTTAAATAGCGAATGGAGTGTAAATACAGTTTGGACATAAATTTTAATGGAGAATTCATTTTATACTCCAATCTATCCACTGTTTCCAGTTCCTTTTTCATTTCATATTCTATACATGCAACAATAAATTCCTCTTTACTTGGAAATTGTTCGTATAATGTACGTTTGGACATGTGTAAAAACTCTGCGACATCATCCATACGGGTTGCTCTGATTCCTTGATGGCGGAATAATGACACCGCAGCATCAAATATATACTCCTTATTCATATACTTATATTTTATTTAAATTTCATTTCTATTTTACTATACTTTCTTTTAACAGAATGGAGGGTTGTATGCCAAAATACGCCTTAAAACTACGGGAGAAATGTGAGAAACTTTCAAATCCTAAATCCAATAGAAATTCTGACGGCTTGATTTTCTTTTCTTTAATGAGTACATAAGCTTCTTCCAGTCGCTTTGTCAACAACCATTTTCCGGGTGTCGTACCAAACACTTTTAAGAAGTCTCTGCGGAATGTAGATAAGCTACGTCCGGAAGCCTGCGCCAGTTGTTCCAATGGCAGGTTATCCTGATAGTGACACTCCATGAAATCTTTCAGATTAATTCTCTGTAGGCTGTTCATACGAGAAAACCAATTATGTAATCCTGGACGGAGATAGGTCAGGACATTTATGCACTCCTGTATCTTGAGATAAGTCAATGGTTGGTTAGCCCGGAAATTATTATCAACACCGGCTTTAATGCCTGATATCAGACCCTGAAGGAGTACATGATTGGCTACTGTCATTACATTTATATCTTCATTTTCCACTTCTTTTTCTGCATCTGTCATAGCCGGAGACGCGGCACGTAACAGATATTCTGTTACAGCCTCTTCCGATATGCGGATATGTACTACTTGCATGGAACTCTCCGTGTGAAATGAAATATGTTCGTTACGTGCCAATATCCAGCCGAATCCTTTGCTCAGCGAGTGATTAATCCCCGACACACACATTGTTCCTTCTCCCGAATAGACATATGAGAATAAGAAATCATCAAATTGGAATTTCATAGGCTGCCCTTTGGTGAAACTCATTTTATACATAATGGGATAGTCTGGAATCATTTTATTTTTCATTTGTGAATCTCCTTTATTGTTTGGTTACCTTTAAAGTGATATGCGAGGTTGCAATATGATTGCAAAACCATGTACCGATACAACAAGCAACGATGATAATGCCGGTTGTATAGAGCATATTTCCCAATCCGGTTAATGGAGAAAGCACTCCACCGAACAGGAACATCAAAAATCCAAGTAATGCAGATGCATTTCCAGAGTTCTTTCTCTCCAAATCAAGAGCAAGTGTTGTAGAACTTGGCAATATTATTCCCAAGAAGAGCATAAAAACAAACAGTGATAATTCCACCGGCCACACGGAAGTGGAGAAAAATAAAGCTGCGGCTACAAACAAACTCATTATCCCGAATCCAATAGAACCTACACGTAATGCACCGGTTGCGTCATGAAATAATGAAACCATCAGACTGCCCAGCATTATGGCTATCGCATTGGTGCCGAAACACAGGCTGTACGCCAGCGGGGACATGTTAAAATGCTCCTGAAAAATAAAGGGAGAAGCAGCAATATATGTAAACATCACTCCCATAGCGAACGCTTGCACCAATACATAGCGCATAAACTGGGCATTTTGAAACACAGGTATATAGTTCCGAAATGTGGCAAACACACCGCAATGTTGTTGCTGCTCGTTATTCAAGGACTCTTTAAAAAAGGCCAATGCCATAATCAATAATATGCCTATCAATACCAATATCCAAAAAATACCTTTCCAGTCAGTCACTTCCAATAAAACACCCCCCAATACGGGGGCACAAACCGGGGCAATGCCTTGCACGGAGCTAAGCATGGAAAAAAAGCGGGTAAGCTCTCTCCCTTCGTAGAGATCCGTGGCGATGGATTTGGAAATAACCACTCCACCGGCTCCAGACAATCCTTGTAACAATCGGAAGAAGATAAATACATATATATCCGAAGCGTATAAACAACCTATTGTGGATATACAAAACAGGACAAGGGAGGCCATTAATGGTTTTTTACGTCCGTACTTGTCACTCAATGGCCCGATAACCAACTGCCCGACGGCCAGTCCAACCATACTAAAAGTCAGGCTAAGCTGTACGAGCGATGCCGTGGTATCAAAATATCCGGCCAGCACCGGAAGGGCAGGCAGGTAAAAGTCGGTCACAAACGGACCGAAAGCTGAAACAATCCCGATAACAACCAGGATATACAGTTTTGAGTTTAAGGTTTCTTTCATCATAACTTATTTATACTTTTATTTTCTGCTGCAAAGTTCATAACATTCTGTCACATCCTTTTGTCCATTTCCATGTCTGGATTGTCCGGATAGTAACCAAATATTGATTAGAGAAATCTATTTTAGTCTGACTTTCTCCTGCAAACGGCTTTGAATCTGAGAGACAAATTTGTTATTGTCCATTTCGTGATATTTGCAAGCAGATAAACAATAATCCGTAAAATCCTTTTATATTTGTATGAACTTACTTATATTATACTCGATGCCAATTAATAAAGATATGACAAACAAGTTTGGAATATGTCCTTCCACCGGACATTTATCCGTATTATTTCCGGAAAAGGAAGCGGAACGTACTCCCTCAAATAAGATTTTTCTCGCTATAGTCTTACAAGGTGGAGCCATGATTGAAATTGACGGAAAGAACCATTTGATACATACCGGGACATTGATATATCTGTATCCAAACCATCTGGTCAGACAAATATCCCATACAGAAGATTTGCTACTTGAATATCTTTGGTTCGAGTTTGAATTCCTCTCGGATTTTCCTTTATTACTAAAGGCGGATATTTCAGAATATGTAGGAAAAAACCCTTGCTTACAGCTAAAAGATAAAGAGAGGCAACTGGTGAAGAAATACTATGGCCTGATAACTGAACGTTATCAGGAAAGCAATGAGTACATTGCCATTACCAAAGGATTGCTGTTTTCCTTTATTCTTGAAATCAGCAGGCTATATTCCGGTAAAAATGTGTCGGTATCGAATACACGACAAGACGAATTGACAGATCATTTCTTTTTTCTACTCCATCAGCATTACAGGGAAGAACGGTCTGTTTCATTTTACGCCGATAAATTATATATATCGGACAAGTATCTGATGCGTGTACTGAAGAAATCCACCGGACAGACTTTTCATTTTTGGGTAATTGAGTTCATTATGCGTGAAGCCAAGCTGTTATTACGTTCAACGACCATCAGTATTACCGAAATATCGGAAAAACTGAATTACCCGAACCCTTCATTCTTCTCCCGCGTATTCCACCAGTATGTGGGAATGACTCCAAAAGAGTTCAGGAATCAGTGACCCTGAAATATTCTATCGTCATAGACTTCTAAAGGCAAATGGCTTTGACATTTACAGACAAGAACTAATTGTCCGAAATGATGACTTTTGCTACCGTAAACAATTAAATATTTGATAATATATGGTAGCAAAATGTTTTAAAAGAATCTTGCTCCTTCTTTTTATAACAGGAGCGATACAGGCCAATGCCCAGGAGAAAAAGAAAAGTGAATTGCAACAATGGAAAGATTCCGTTGAGAATGCACGTTTAATAGCCAGACAGGAACGGCACCTGATGGATTCAGTTGTCCATATAAAGGCTGAAAATGCTTTGCAGAGGAAAGAGTTTGTACTGGAAAGTGACGAACTGACACTAAAGCATGGTAAACATGGATATGTAAATTCTACCACCAACTTCATTGCCTTGCATGATGGAAAAGCGACCGTACAAATCTCACCGTTCCAGTCAGGCGGTGGTCCTAACGGGGTGGGTGGTATCACAGTGGAAGGCACTCCGACCGGATTGAAAATAGAAACAGACAAGAAAGGTATCACCCGCCTTTCCATGAATGTCACCGGAAATGGTATATCGGCACAAGTTACAGTGACACTCAGTCCTTCGGACAACCGTGCCACAGCAACGATTATCCCTAATTTCAATTCTCTCAATGTTACATTGGACGGGCAACTGGTTCCGTTCAAGGAAAGTTCCGTATTTAAAGGAACAACTTTCTGATCATTAAACAAACTAACCAAGAAAAGTATGACAGCTAAATTGTACATAGGAGTATTCATGCTCCTGGCAGGAACCCTATACTCCTGCCAAAAAGATGAAGAAGTGAATAAACTGGATGCTGACTATCACGTAATGACTGATTATGATCCGGAAACGGATTTCAGCCAGTTTCAGTCATATTACCTGGCAGACAGTGTTCTGTTCATCGGAAAAGATGAGAAACCGCAGTATCTCGACAGTCTGCAAGCCGGACCAATCCTAAACGCCTGTCACCATAACATGCAAGAACGGGGTTACAGTCGTGCGGCAAGCAAGGAAAACGCCGACTTGGGATTACAAATGACATATATTGCCAGTACCTACCATTTTGTGGGATACACCGCTTCACCTTATTGGTGGTGGGGATTTTCCGGTTATTGGAGTCCTTTTTATTGGGGTAATTGGGGATACTGGTATTATCCGTATCCGGTCAGCTTCAGTGTCAGCACAGGTGCACTGCTGACGGATATGTTGAATCTGAAGACCGAGCAAGGCGCAGACAAGCGCTTGCCTGTTGTATGGCAAAGTTATCAGACCGGTCTGTTACATAACTCCGATGTCCTCAATATAACATTGGCGGCACGTGGAATAGAACAGTCTTTTAAACAATCGGAATATATTACTAACCATTCAAATTAAGGAGATAATATCATGGATGCTAAAAGAATAAGAAAAAACACAACTGGATTATTGATGTCATTGGTACTGGCCTTCTGCCTGATGCCACATGTTGCCAAATCCCAAATAAATCCGAGAGCTTACTATCAAATCGGCTGGCAGTTTGACTTTCCTGTCAATTCCGGATTCACCGACAAAATGAATGACCTGGGACTTTACCTGGATGCCGGTTATTACCTGACCCCAAACATTTCGTTGGGAGGTTTCATTAACCTGAATACACGAAGCGAGTATGTCCCCCGGCAGACATTTACCGAAGGTACTACTTCCGTAAATACTGATCAGGTACGTTCTTCCATCCAAATTCCATTCGGAGTATCACTGCGCTATCGCTTTGCATGGAGATCACGCTGGCAACCATATATCGGTGCCAAATTAGGTGTAAATTACCTTGATGCCGAATCTGTTCAACAGTTGTATTTCTATAATGACAAGTCGTGGGGTATCTATGCCTCTCCGGAAGTAGGTGTCAATGTGTTTCCATTCAGACACAAATATGTGGGAATCAATCTTGCAGCTTATTACAGTTATGCGGATAATCGGGGCAAGATATTCTATCATGATATGGATGGTATGAACAACTGGGGTATCCGTGTGGGATTTACATTCTGAATATATGGACCGTTCACTTATACATAGACTCATTTTTGCCGCCTACATATCAGCAGTGCTGGCATTATGTTTTGCCGATTCAAATCTGGATACTGTTACCGGAAGTTACATTAATTATATCAATACTTCCGTAACAGTTTGTTCGGGATTTGGAAATGACAAAATCGTGCATCTGCTGATGTTTTTTCCATTTCCCATATTGGCAATACGCGCATTTGGGAGAAATAAGAAAAGCCTGCCGCAGTATATGGTATCTATTTTGGTCACATTACTTGCGGGCATACTGACCGGAGGAGTGATAGAACTGCTACAAGGGGTTTTTGGCTACAGAAGTTGTGGCATAAAAGACTTTTGTGCCGATTGTTTAGGTACATTACTCGGTGCAGCATTGACTTTGCAATTATTTGTTCTCAACAAGATCAAAAGACAAACAGTTTTGTTTTGACTGGCTTCCTTCATCGGATAAAGGAAGGATATTCCAAATCTTTTAACTCAGACGGCATCTTCCGAATCCTACCGGGTGGAAGATGCCATTTATTTTGCAGGAAAATTACCAAAAAGTCCTTTCAAGATATAGTATAAGGCAGGTAATACATTTCTTCAGTAAGTACATTTTCAATAGGTTTCATAAAAATATGGCTACTACACACAAGATATACTGTTTGTTTAATTCATTGTATAGCGTTCAGATATGTTTATATATCTTTAGTCCAACCAAGTTTACCTTCAGTTCATTTGTTGTTGCCTATTTCTCATTAATCCTTCAGTATCTCTATAAGTATTCTTAAAATGGACAATAAAAAGTTCCCGATTGTATATTATAGATACAACCGGGAGTGAGGAGAATTTATGAAACGGGGTTAGATAATAAAGAGTACGAAGGCAAGAATATTACCCCTTGTTTTCTCCTATATGTATATCCGCCACTTCCTCTGGCAGCAATTCGCCAATAAAAGCAAATGTGCTTCCTTCATATTCCGCAACAGCTTTATTGTTTTTCTTGTTCAGTTTTATTTTGAAATCTTTAGGAGTACCATCCAGCAGTGTTGACAACATGCATGTTACATTACCACGTTTGTCAGTTTCTACATTGCAGGAGAGAATATCCATCTTCATTGTTATGCCCGATATGGGGGTACTGTCACCTTTTTCAGCAGGAGGAGCTATTTGCAGCAATCCTTTATTCCCTTTTACGGCAAGGAAATTTGCTGCCGAATCAAGTTCAGCTGTTGCTCTTGTTTTAACCGAAGCCATATCATGAGCCTGAAGTACAAAGTCACACCGGTTCAATGCTTCGACTGCACCCTGATGAGCAATCTCTTTACTTACAGGTTTCTTTACCTCGGTCGTATCTGTCTTTACTTTGACCGTATCATTTTCCACTGTTTGAGCCTGTGCCATGAACATTGTGCCAGACAATGCGATAATAGCTAAAATCAAATTCTTTTTCATATTCTTTTTCTTTTAAATTGAACACTGCAAAGATGAAGGATTTGAAGCGGAATTATTTGTCCTGTAAGTTCAATCTTATTTGATTTATAAGTTCATGTTTCTATTTTCCGGCTGACTTTCTCAGGCAAACCTACTTGAACTTATCAGACCAATCCTTCCCAAGTTTTTAGTCCACTTTTGCACCAACGTTTTTGAGAGCTTAAATGAGAAGGCGATTACATTATTAATAATAGAACATTTATGAATAAGAAACTTTCAATTTTAACAGTATGTACTTTCGGAGTATTTGGTAGTATGTCTGCACAGCATCAACCCCAACTGGGGAAATCTCCTATAAATGAAATTATTTCCGCCATGACCATTGACGAAAAGGTTGCTCTGTTGGTTGGCTTCGGCGATGAAGATACACCCGACAGTATTCCTTCCGCTACCATAGGCTTTACCAAAAAGATCGTACCGGGAGCGGCAGGAATCACCCATGCCATCCCCCGTTTAGGCATCCCGTCCGTCGTGTTGGCTGACGGGCCGGCTGGACTTCGGATTGACCCGAAACGACCGGGGACAGACAGTACTTTCTACTGCACGCATTTCCCCGTAGCCACGTCGCTCGCTTCCACATGGAATGCACCATTGGTAAAGTCAGTAGGAAATGCCATAGGTAACGAAACCCTCGAATATGGTGTGGACATCCTGCTGGCTCCTGCCACCAATATCATGCGCAACCCGCTCTGCGGACGTAACTTCGAATATTATTCCGAGGACCCGATACTTGCTGGAAAACTCACCTCTGCCATGATTCAGGGGATTCAGCAAAATGGTGTGGGCACTTCAATCAAACACTTTGCCCTGAATAATCAAGAGACAAACAGAACGGGGAACAATGTTCTTGTCTCCCCCTATGTCATGCACGAACTTTACTTGAAACCTTTCGAGATAGCCATACGTGAATCCACTCCGTGGACAGTAATGAGTTCCTATAATAAGGTGAACGGTGAATATGCCTCAGAAAACAGTCTATTGCTCGATTCCATTCTTCGCCGGCAATGGGGATACAAAGGTCTGGTCATGACAGACTGGTTTGGTGGACAGGATGCCGTAAAACAGACGGTTGCAGGAAATGACCTGCTGATGCCCGGTTTGAAAAAACAGCGTAAAGTTCTTAAAGATGCAGTTGAAAATGGGAAACTCTCTACCCATATTCTTGACAGGAACGTACAACGAATACTGGAACTGATTGTCAAAACACCCCGTTTTCAACAATATGACTATACGAACGCAGTTGATTTGGGGGCAAATGCCCGCACCAGCCGTATGGCAGCCGCAGAGGGGATGGTGTTGTTGAAAAATGACAACCTGACACTCCCTTTGGATAAATCCCAAACAGGCCGTATAGCCTTGTTCGGTATCTCTTCTTATGATTTCATACCCGGTGGTACAGGCAGCGGAGATGTCAACCGTGCCTACACAATTTCTCTGGCAGAAGGTTTGAAACAGGCGGGGTTCCAGTGGGATGAAAAACTGGCCGAACTATATGATACATATATCAAGAAAGAAACCGATGCCCTTCCTGAAAGGCAATTTGACGATCCGGTGCAGCGTATTGCGGAAATGGAACTTTCCGATACGCTTATTCAGGCACAAGCCTCTTGCCAGGACATGGCGGTTGTAACTATCGGACGTATTTCCGGAGAATTTCATGACCGTAACCTCACTGATGATTTTTTACTCTCGCAGACAGAACAGAAACTGATTGAGAATGTATGTACCGCTTTTCATCAGAAAGGGAAAAAAGTAACAGTAATTCTTAATACCTGCGGCGTATTAGAGACATCCTCATGGAAGGAACAGCCGGATGCCATACTTGTAGCCTGGCTTGCCGGGCAAGAAGGCGGGAATGCCGTAGCCGACATACTGACCGGGACTGTTACCCCATCAGGAAAATTACCCATGACATGGCCCGTCAATTATGAGGATGTTCCGTCAGCTTCCAATTTTCCGCTTGCAGGACACAAGGAAAGCATAGACAGTACCCGTTATGAAGAGGGATTGTTTGTTGGTTACCGCTACTATGACACTTTTGGCAAACCTGTGTCTTACCCATTTGGATACGGTTTGTCTTACACGACATTTGACTATGGCAATCTAAGCATTGAAAAGAAAGAGGACGTTGTTGAAATATCCTGCCGAATAATCAACTCCGGAAACAAGGCCGGTAAAGAGGTGGTCCAGGTGTACGTGTCTTTTCCTGATAAAAACGAGAACTACCCGACAAAAGAACTGAAAGGATTTGCCAAAACACAAATATTGCAGCCGGGAGAAACAGAGACCGTGACCGTCCATATTCCGCTGTCTTATTTAAAACGATATGATGAAACAGCCGGCTGTTGGAAACTTCCACAAGGCACATTCCGGTTCTTTGTCAATAGTTCTGTTGAAGACTGCCGGCTGACAGGAAAATATAATCTTTAATTGCTCCATTAACTAACATTGTCAGATAATGAAAATAAAATCAACATTCAGATTTACAGCAATGATATTTCCGGCTATGAGTATTCTATTGCTGAGTGCATGTGGTGGGAAACAGGAAACAACCAGCTCTTCCACCCAATACGAAACAATGACAATCGGTCGTACCTCACAAAGACTTGACAGCCGTTATTCGGCTACGCTACGTGGAAAGCAGGATGTGGAGATCCGTCCGCAGGTATCAGGTACCATTACCGAACTTTGTGTGGAAGAAGGTGCTACAGTGCATCAGGGACAAACTATTTGTATCATAGACCAGGTACCCTATCAGGCTGCTCTGGAAACCGCTGAAGCGAACGTGAAAGTGGCCGAGGCGAATGTGGCAACCGCCCGTATGACTTCGGAGAGCAAGACGAACCTGTTTCATAAGAATATCATCTCTTATCTGGAGAAACAAACCGCAGCCAATACGCTGCACGGTAATGAGGCCGCACTGGCACTAGCACGGGCTGAACTGAAGAATGCACAAAACAATCTTTCCTATACTGTTGTGAAGAGTCCGGTAGATGGAAAAATCGGTATGATTCCCTATAAAGTGGGGGCATTGGTCAATCCTTCCATTGTCACACCGTTGACTTCCGTATCGGACAATTCCGAAATATACGCTTACTTTTCCATGACAGAGCGGGAGATTCTGAATCTTTCAAGGCAGTCGGGGTCATTGGAAAAAGCCATTGAGCAAATGCCGGAAGTGGAACTGATACTCAGTGACGGCAGCAAATATGCCTACAAGGGAAAGATAGATGCCGTAAGCAGCATGATAGACAGTTCCACCGGTGCCATCAGTTTACGTGCCACTTTCAGGAATGAGGAGCACGTCATTCCGAGCGGTGGTAGCGGAACGCTCATTTTTCCGTATGACATGACAGACTGTATCGTTATTCCCCAAGCTGCCACTTACGAGGTACAAGATAAAGTATATGTGTATAAGGTGGTAGATGGAAAGACCGTAGAGACCCTGATTGCCATCTTCCCGATAGACGACGGACAGAACTATATAGTCAGCGACGGTTTGCAGGAAGGCGATATCATTGTGACCGAAGGAGTGGGAACGTTAAAGGAAGGTGCGGAGATCAGCGTTTCCACACAGGTGTCTAACCCTTGAAAATATCTGAATTATGAATGTACAAAGATTTATAGACCGTCCCATACTGTCCATCGTCATCTCCGCCACCATTCTGCTGATAGGTTTTATCGGGCTTTCATCCTTACCGGTAGAGCAATATCCGGATATAGCTCCGCCTACGGTTATGGTATCCGCTTCCTATACCGGTGCCAGTGCGGAGACTATTCAGAAATCGGTCATTGTACCTTTGGAAGAAAGTATCAACGGTGTGGAGAATATGACCTATATGACTTCCGAAGCCACCAATACGGGAGATGCCACGATTAATGTCTATTTCGAACAAGGTACAGACCCTGATATGGCTGCTGTCAATGTGCAGAACCGCGTGAGCAAAGCTACCGGTCTGCTTCCATCGGAAGTGACACAGATTGGAGTTACAACTATCAAACGACAAAACAGTCTGTTAAAGATTTTCGGGTTGTACAGTGAAGACGACAAATATGACCAGACATTCCTGAACAATTACATGAAAATCAATATACAACCTGCATTATTGCGTATTGCCGGAATCAGTGAGATTGTGAACATGGGTGCCGATTACTCCATGCGCATCTGGCTCAACCCCGAAGTGATGGCGCAATACAAACTGATACCTTCCGACATTGAAAAAGTGTTGGGAGAACAGAACTTGGAGGCTGCAACTGGTTCGTTGGGGGAAAATTCCAAAAACGTACACCAGTATACAATGAAATACAAAGGGCGGCTCGAAAAACCCGAAGAGTTTGGAAGTATGGTTATCCGGTCGTTACCCAACGGAGAGGTTCTCCGTTTGAAAGATGTGGCAACCATTGAGCTGGGTGCACAGAACTATGTTATCAACGGACAGATAGACGGGCATCCGGCAGCCACTTGCATGATATTTCAGACGGCAGGTTCCAATGCCAATGAAGTAGTGGGTGATATAAACGATTATCTCGAAACCATAGAGAAGGAACTTCCAAAAGGTGTCAAAATTGCCCATCTGATGAGTACAAAGGATTTTTTGGATGCAAGTATCCATGAAATCATCAAGACGCTGATAGAGGCTATCATATTGGTCGTACTCATTACATATGTTTTTTTACAAAACCTACGCTCTACACTAATTTCATCGGTAGCTATCATTATCTCTCTGGTGGGTACGTTTGCTTTTCTCGCCATAGCTGGATTCAGCATCAATCTGTTGACTCTTTTTGCCCTCGTACTGGCTATTGGCGTAGTCGTGGATGATGCCATTATTGTGGTAGAGGCTGTCCAGGCAAAATTTGACATCGGTTATAAATCTTCCTATTTGGCCTCTGTAGATGCCATGCGTGAAATTACATCGGCAATTCTTACCTGTACACTGGTATTTATGGCGGTATTCATTCCCGTAGCGTTTATGGGCGGAACGAGTGGTACATTCTATACACAATTCGGTGTGACTATGGCGGTGGCGGTGGGTATTTCGGCTGTCAATGCATTGACACTTAGTCCGGCATTGTGTTCGCTCATTATGCGCCCCAAGTCAGACGGAAAAGTCAGAAAAGGGTTCTCCGAACGGTTCCGTATGGCATTCGAGACTTCGTTCGGCCATCTGCAAGCGAGATATAAGACCGGTATCATGTTTTTTATCAAGCACCGCTGGCTGAGTTGGGCGTCACTGGGAAGTTTTGTCATATTGCTGACTGTGTTGATGAATACGACCAAAACCGGACTTGTTCCACAAGAAGATGTAGGCACCGCTTATATCGATGTGATTACTGCACCAGGAAACTCTATCGAAGAAACCGGACGTGTCATGGACAAGATAGAAGAACAGATAAATGATCTTCCCCAAATAGAACATTATTCCAAGATAGCCGGCTCAGGTATGACTTCGGGCAAGGGTTCGTCATACGGTATGTTTATTCTCAAACTGCGGCATTGGGATGAACGTCCGGGAGAAGAGAACAGCGTGGAGACTTTAACAAATACCATTTACCAACGAATCGGAGACATAAATGATGCGCAGGCATTGGTTTTTACTCCACCGATGATTCCGGGATACGGACAAAGTAGCGGATTCGAATGTTATATACAAGACAAGAAAGGCGGTTCACTGAACGATTTATATGAGGTATGCCAAAAATTTATAACAGAACTGCGTAAACGTCCGGAAGTGGCGGCGGCACAGACCGCTTTCAATATCAACTTCCCTCAATATCTGGTGGATGTGGATGCGGCGAAATGTAAGAAGACGGGAGTTTCTCCCAATGATGTGCTGGATGCTATGGGTGGTTATTACGGTGGTTCTTATGCTTCCAACTTCAACCGGTTCACGAAGCTCTATCGGGTTATGATACAGGCTGATCCAAAGTATCGCTTAAATAAGGAATCGTTGAAGAACATATTTGTCCGGACAGAAAATGGTGATATGGCTCCGCTCAATCAGTTTGTGACTTTAACAAAGGTATATGGAGCTGAATCTGTTGCCCGTTTTAATCTGTTCAGTAGTATATCAGTGAACGGTTCAGCCGCAGACGGGTATTCTTCGGGCGATGCCATCAAAGCCATTCGGGAAGTGGCAGCAGAGGTTCTTCCGTCAGGATATGGGTATGATTTTGGTGGCATCACCCGCGAGGAAGCCGGAACGGGAAATAACACCATCATTGTCTTCTCCATCTGTATTGTGTTGATTTATTTAGTTCTTTGCGGATTATATGAAAGCCTATTTGTACCATTTGCCGTTATTCTTTCTGTTCCGTTCGGATTGGCGGGCAGCTTTATCTTTGCCCGAATCATGGGATTGGAAAACAACATCTATTTGCAAACCGGATTGATTATGTTGATTGGACTGTTATCCAAAACAGCCATCCTTCTGACGGAATACGCAACCGAACGAAGACGGCTGGGATTAAGTCTCACTTGGTCGGCACTGACGGCGGCTATGGTACGTTTACGTCCTATTCTTATGACTGTCTTTTCCATGATATTCGGCCTGTTGCCTCTGATGTTTGCGACGGGTGTCGGTGCCAAAGGAAACAGTTCTTTGGGTTCTGGAGTTGTGGGAGGTATGATTATCGGAACACTGGCGTTACTGTTTGTTGTTCCGGTATTCTTCATCGCCTTCCAATGGATAGAGGAAAAGGTCATGGGCAGAAAGCCTAAGGAAATACAAGCAATGCATCAGAAAAATTAAATATATAAAAGTATGAAATATAAAATTGCCATTTATTTGTTGGCGGCCTGTTCCTTAAGCAGTTGCCACATTTATAAATCATATGAACGTCCTGAACTGCCAACTGACAGTTTGTACCGTAAACCGGATATTCCGCAAGTGGACACACTCAACTTCGGCAACCTTTCTTGGCGTGAGGTATTCACTGACCCCAAATTGCAGAGTCTGATTGAAAAGGGACTGACAAACAATACAGACTTACGGATAGCCCGCTTACGCATCAAAGAGGCAGAAGCAACATTACTGTCTTCCAAACTTGCTTATTTGCCGGGAATCAGCCTGGCTCCACAAGGGACTGTTTCAAGTTTTGACAAACAAGCGGTTACCAGATCCTATCAACTTCCCGTTACCGCAAGCTGGGAAATAGATATTTTCGGCGGATTACTCAATGCCAAACGCAAAGCAAAAGCGGCACTTGAACAGAGTGAGGCATACAGACAAGCCGTGCAAACCCAACTGATAGCTTCCATCGCCAATAGTTATTACACTTTGCTGATGCTTGACAAACAGTTGGCTATAAGCGAGGTGACAGCGGAGAACTGGAGAGAAAGCGTCAAGACCATGCGTGAGATGAAAGAGGCGGGTATGACGAACGAGGCTGCCGTTACTCAGAGTGAGGCCAACTATAGGTCGGTAGAAGCCGATATTCCTGATTTGAAACGTCAGATTAGGGAAATAGAAAACGCATTGTCAGTCGTGTTGGGGGATAATCCCCAACATATAGACCGGAACAAATTGGAGAACATTCCGCTACCTACACGCTTTTCATCGGGCGTTCCTCTTCAATTACTCTCTAATAGACCTGATGTGAAACAGGCAGAAATGTCATTGGCGATGGCTTATTATGGAACTAATGCCGCACGTTCGGCATTTTACCCGGGCATTACGATAAACGGAATTGCCGGATGGACAAACAACGTGGGCGAAAGTATTCTTAATCCAGGCAAATTTCTGCTTTCCGCTATCGGTTCATTAGTCCAACCTCTATTTAATAAAGGTAAAAATATTGCCAACCTTAAAATTGCTAAAGCACAACAGGAAGAAGCGTTACTTTCTTTCAAACAAAGTCTGCTCAATGCTGGAGCGGAAGTGAGTGATGCACTCTATATGTTCCAATCTGCCGGAGAAAAGGGAGTACAAAGAGAAATTCAAGTCAGTTCTTTGGAAAAATCTGTTGATTCCACCACGGAATTATTCTTACTTGGAACTTCCACTTATCTCGAAGTATTGACGGCACAGCAAAGTTTGTTTAGTGCACAGCTTCTACAAGTCAGTGACCGGTTTGAACAGTTACAAACAGTGATTAATCTTTATCATGCTTTAGGAGGAGGATGGAAAGATGATACATCGAAGGATGCTAATCCATAATAAATAAAAGAATACATATGAAAGTCTTAAGATTAAACATTATCTATACGAATCAAAAAATGTATAATGTAAACGTTACAAATATAATATTACCAGGAAAAGATGGCCCGTTTGCAATTACTTCCAACCATAATTATGTCGTGGCCACTCTTTCAAGTGGTGAAATAAGATACATTTCAGAAAATGGTGAAGAAAAAAAAATAAGTATAAAAGGTGGTTTTGTGGAATTAAAAGATAAGATTATCTCTGTATGTGTTGATTTGTAAGGTATGAATAATATAATCATTTTGACATAATTTTTCCGCTCAACGAGTACATCCTTTTATTCAAGCAATTATTCTATTATGATTTCATATAGAATAGTTGCTTTTTATATCATTGATTCTTTTACAAATAAAAAGATTACATTTTAAGCATCTATATATTTAAATAATTAGAGTTGATATATTTTTTGCGATAATCATCATAAAAGCCATTGAATACAGCCCGCCCCGAATCCTGCCGCATTTCAATTCTCTTTTTCCCATATAACGATTTTCCCGTTTTTATTTATCCCGTCAGTAGCTCCACCTTGCGTGGTTCAGGGTGCGAAGCTACGTACGGGGCCCCTAAAAATCTGCAAGCCCGCTTCGCGCCCTGCGGGTTTTGGCGAAAATTTTTCAATCCGTCCAGCCGGGCGGTTGAAAATTTTTCACCAAAAGCCTTGCATATTTTCTCCCCGTCCGTATCTGCCCCCTGAAACGAGCAAGGTGAAGCCACCGACAAGGCATAAAAAAAAAGTCAATGTTATGAAAAAGAGAATTGAAATACGGCAGGATTGGAAACGAGGCTTCGGCTCCGCTCCAACCGGCATTAAAAATTAGGTGAAGTGGTCGCTGGTCGGCTTCGTGGTCTATGTGGCAGTGCGTTTCGTGTGTGCCTTTCTTGGTGGTGTGGCGATTGGTTTGGGTGGTTGGTTGCCCATGTTGGCAGTTTTGGCGGTGGTGGTTTTCCTCATCCGTGCCGTGTGGCGCATCCTTTCCCTTTGCGTGACCGCTCTTCTCATCCTTGTTCTTTGCGTGATACTCTGACAGAATATTAATCATTTTAAAATTAAATCATTATGACTAAAGTGTATTTATTAGGAGCTAACAGAAGTTACGAAAGAAGCGTTCAGGCCGTTTCAGTCAATCAAGTGGTAGTATTGGAAGGCTACAGCTATGTCGTGTATGAAGTAACCCGTGACAAGTGGGGAATAACCTATCATCTTGTCAATTTGCGGACATACGAGTTTCACACTTCCGACCTTATCCGCCCGTTGTCGGAGAAATTCGGGATAGGCATCTATTACGATGATGCGAACCCCAAGTTCTTGGATCCGTTGGAAACAGCCGCTTTACTCACCAAGGCAAAAGAGAAGAAAGCCAAAGAAGAAAAGAAAGCGAAGGAAGCAAGGGAGGAATACGGACGTATCGCCAAAATCGGTGCGGAGCGTTTGCGCCCCCTTGTCCCGACGGATGCAAAGGCGGTCATTATCGGCACGCTACGGGTAAGCGAGTGCGACAGCTATACGGACTATTACGACTACAGTATAGCAAGAACCGTCATTTTAGGCTTTTCCAAACATACACGCAACCTCTTTTCAGAAATGCGCAAGCATGCCGCCAATTTTGAGGGAACGGCCTATTTGGCAGAATATAACGCAGATTACGAACACCGTGAAAATTACAGCATGGGGGACGGCATGTATTTGGGCAAACACAAGTACAGCGGCTGGACGGTTGAGAAAGAGCCTATCTGTGACCTTGAAAAGTTCATAGAACGGTATGCGCATACCGCAGGGGATGAAGCCAACCTTTGCATGAAAGCACCGCAGAGGGAAAACGAAGCGCAACAGCCGACAGCAACCGCAGACCTTTCAGCCCTCAGTCTTGAAATCGTGGAATACAGCGAGAAGGCGATTGCCGTATTCGGTGACACCAAGCCGATAAAGGACGTTCTGAAAGGCTTGAACGGTCTGTTCCGTGCGAACCTCACCTATAAGGGCGAAAGGCGTGCAGGGTGGATATATTCCAAGAAGCAGGAGCAGAAAGTAAGGGAAGCACTCGCCACGTGCATCCGCGTATGACAGCATGAACGGCAGGGCGGAACAATCCGCCCGCCTATCAAACGGCAATTCAATTAATTATCAACATTCAAAAACTTATCATTATGAAGACGAACAAGAAAGTACAGAAGAACAGCGTACAGAAATCAGAGAAAGAAAATGCAGTAAAGGTGACCGCTTTGGCAATCATCCCGAAGCCGATGACGCTACTCACACCGCAGGACGTGCCCACGGCTACGGAAGAAGCACCGCAACAGGCCACGTTCAAGACACCGCTTGCAACGGCCACAGCCGAGACAGACCTTGACATTGCCACCGTACACCCAAGCAGGGACAACCACCGCAAGACGTTCAATGACGCATCATTGCAGGAACTTGCGGAAAGCATTCGGGAAGTGGGAGTCTTGCAGGCCATTGCGGTACGCCCACGCACTGAGGGCGGTTATGAAATCATTTACGGCGAACGCCGTTACCGTGCCTCACTGCTTGCAGGAGCAAAGACCATAAAGGCAGCCGTATATAATAATGTAACGGACGATGAAGCGGAAGACATGTCGTTAAGCGAGAATTTGCAGCGTGAGCAGGTACGCCCCACCGAAGAAGCGAGAGCCTTCAAGCGGTTGCTTGAAAAGGGACGGTATGATATTTATTCTTTGGCGGGACGTTTCGGACGAAGCGAGAAGTATATCTATACCCGATTGAAACTGAACGAACTCTATGCGCCTATCGGTGAATTGTTGGATAATGAAACAATCACTATCAGCGTAGCCGAGGAAATAAGCACCTATGAACCCGATATCCAAAAGGACGTTTACGAGAAGCACCTCAAAGAGGGTAACGGTGAGGACTGGACGGGATATACACTGAATCTCTTCAAAAGGTACTTTGAGAAATACTATACCACCGACCTTGAGCAATACAAGTTCGACAAGACGGAATGCAAGGCATGCGTACACAACGCAGCCAATTACAATCTCTTTGCCGAACATAACGGATGCGGACACTGTACCAACCGCAAGTGTCTGGAAGCCAAGAATGCCGCCCATGTGGCAAAAGAGACGGAGAAACTTTTGAAATCCGATCCGAAATTGGTTGTCGCACGCCCTTACTACGGAAGCCGTAACGATATGGCACTACAGAAATTGGACAAGAAAGGGCATGAAATCAAGGAACTTGACTACAACGTATCGGCAAGGGAATTCCCCA
>ERZ833963.1632-NODE-1632-length-25568-cov-38.596010_pt1 | contig 25568 bp, 20 predicted proteins | sample MGYA00519693_ERZ833963 | MGnify/ENA primary metagenome ERZ833963 (study PRJEB31850, sample SAMEA3708748) | human gut metagenome | biome: human gut; feature: human-associated habitat; material: faeces | place: China | collected 2014 ... | reverse complement strand
CCACCAACACCCTGAAGCCCGCTACCGTCGAGACCGGTGCTGAGATTCGTGTGCCTCTGTTCATCAACGAGGGCGACCACATCCGCATCGATACCCGCACCGGCGAGTATATGGAGCGCGTCTGATCCCTTTAACGCCAAACCGGGCTGCGGGCAACCGTTTGCCCGGTTTTTTAAAACTCCGATTTTTCTCATTTTAAGGAGGGCATTCGTATGGAACTGAACAAAAAGGCAGCTTATCTGCAGGGTCTGGTCGATGGTCTGGGCATTGATGATACCACCAAAGAGGGCAAGATCATCAAAGCCATGAGCGCACTGCTGGGTGAAATGGCTGAGGTCATCGAGAGCGTGGACGAGGATCTTTCCCGCGCCTACGACCAGATCAACGACCTGAGCGATGAGCTGGAAGATCTGGAAGCAGATCTGTACGAGGAGGAGGACGAAGACGGCGAAAGCGAGGACGCTGAGGATGAGGACTCCGACGGCGACGACGATGACGATGCCAAGGATGATGACATCGCCAGCGAGCCGTTCTATGAAGTGGCCTGCCCCAACTGCGGCGAGACCGTTTACGTCAGCGAGGATGATCTGGATGCAGGCGAAGCCAACTGCGCGCACTGCGGCGTGACCTTTGAGGTCGCCCTGGAAGGGGATGGCGAAGAGGATGCTGAGGATGGCCCTGTGCAGTACGAAGTGACCTGCCCGGACTGCGGCACCACCGCCGTGTTTGAGGAAGACGAACTGCTGGACGGCGCACCCAAGTGCCCGAACTGCGGCAAGCCACTCGACTTTGAAGTGACCGAAGAATAAGCAAAAAAGACCGCTGCACTCCGGTGCAGCGGTCTTTTTTGTTTACTGTGCGTTTGCCTTCTGCAGCCAGATGCTGCCGATGTCCAAAGCGTTGTACAGGCCGATCTTGGTAGTCTGACGCATCACGCGCTCCTGCGGAGCCTTGGTGGTGTCGGTAGAGAGCAGCATCAGGTGGACCTTGTCTGCAACCTGCTGATCGCCCACAGGCTTGGTGGTCGTGATCTGCAGATAGAGCACATATGGGTCGGTCATATTGCCGTAGTACAGCTCATTGTCCTTGCGGACGAGGGGCTTGCCTTTATAAGTCAGTTTTGGAGTAAATGCCATCGTGAAAGCCTCCCTATCAATAGTAGTTCAGTTCAGTATAACACATCTATGGTACAGGATGCAAGCTTTTGACCCGATAGAAGGCGGGCTTTTTGCACACAATGGCATGCCTGCGTGCAAAAGAATCTGCAATTTTAGGCACTCTGGCAGAAAACGGGTCTTGCCGGAATGCACAGATATGGTATACTAAGAACGAGAAAGCCCGCAGCATAGCCCGGGCAGAAAAGTGAGGGAGACAGCATGGCAGACTATCAGGAATACCGGCGGCGCGTGTTGCGCAAACGCTGGCGCAGGCGGTTCATGGCGACAGCTTTGCTGCTGCTGCTTTTGCTGGTGGGAGCCATCGGGATGTTGTGGAAGAGCCTGCACCGGGAACAGCGGCCCTCCGGCGTTGGGCAGAACACCATCCTGCAGGAGGTAACACAGGATAATACTTGGAACACGGCCTCCTACGCGGTGGCGCGGCAGCTCACGGTGCAGACGCTTGCAGACAGCGCGGCCACTGCGCTGGATTTCCGTATGGCGGCGCTGCCAAAGAGCAGCACGGCTGTGGGCAAGGAATGGTTCAATGACGTGAGCTTTGTGGGCGACAGCCTGACGCAGGGCATGCAGCTGTACGAAGAAGGAATGCAGAACGCCATGTTCTGTGCGTACAAGGGTGTTGGGCCGAACGTGATCGTCAACGGCACCACCTGCAAGCGTGCCGACGGCGTGGCTGAGGTGCCGCTGGAAGCATTGACCGCCCAGCAGCCCAGAGCTATTTATGTTCTGTTGGGCACCAACGTGCTGGGCCGCGATACCGATTATAGCAGCTTTCTGACCTATTACCGGCTGATGCTGGACATGCTGAGCCAGACACTGCCAAATGCAAAGATCTATGTGCAGTCCATCACGCCGGTGCGGCCGGAAGTATGCCAGAAGTCCGGCCATGAGGGCTTGAACCGCGACCGCCTGTGCCAGATCAACAATGAGCTGGCAGCCATTGCGCTGGAAAAGAACTGCTATTTTCTCAACCTGTGGGAAGTGCTGGCAGATGAAAACGGCGACCTGATCGAAAGCTACGCCCAGCCGGACGGCTACCATCTGAGACCCGCCGGGTATGCCGCATGGACGGATTATCTGTGCAGCCACACAGAAGGATAAAAAATAAGAGGTTCGTTCACTGAGCGAACCTCTTATTTTTTACTTGAAACTTAGAACAGGCCGGTGATCTTGCCGTCGGCATCCACATCGATGCTCACAGCGGCGGGCTTTTTGGGCAGGCCCGGCATGGTCATGATATTACCGCAGATGACCACCACAAAGCCTGCACCGGCAGCAAGGCGCACCTCGCGCACCTCCATGGTAAAGCCGGTGGGGGCACCGATGAGCTTTGCGTTGTCGCTGAAGCTGTACTGGGTCTTGGCGATGCAGACAGGCAGGTTCCCGTAACCCATCTCAGTCAGCTCGGCCAGTGTCTTGCTGGCGGCGGCGCTGTAGTTCACACCGTCGGCCCGGTAAATTTTGGTGGCGATGGCGTTGATCTTGTCCTTCAGGGGCATTTCCAGCGGGTAGGTGTACTGGATGGGACGATCCTCCAGCACCTCCAGCACCTTCTCGGCCAGCGCCTTGCCGCCCTCGCCGCCCTTGGCGAATACCTCGCTCAGCACGCAGGGAACACCCTGCTCGGCGCACACCTGCTCCACATAGGCCTGCTCTTCGGCGGTATCGGTGGGGAAGGCATTGATGGCGACCACCACCGGCAGGCCGAAGCCATTTTTCAGGTTGTCGATGTGGCGGATGAGGTTGGATGCACCGGCCTTGACGGCTTCGAGGTTGGGCTGGCTCAGGTTGGCCTTTGCCACGCCGCCGTGGCTCTTGAGGGCACGCACAGTGGCCACCAGCACGCAGGCAGAGGGAGCGATACCGGCGTAGCGGCACTTGATATCCAAAAACTTCTCTGCGCCCAGATCAGCACCGAAACCGGCCTCAGTGATGGTATAGTCGGCCAGAGAAAGGCTCAGCTTGGTAGCCAGCACGCTGTTGCAGCCGTGGGCGATGTTGGCAAAGGGACCGCCGTGGATGATGGCGGGGTTGTTTTCCAGCGTCTGTACAAGGTTCGGGTCCAGCGCGTCCTTCAGCAGGGCGGTCATGGCACCGGCAGCACCGATCTCACCGGCAGTGACGGGCTTGCCGTCGTAGGTGTAGGCGCATACGATCTTGGAAAGACGCTCCTTCAGATCGGAAATGCTGGTGGCAAGGCAGAAAATTGCCATCACCTCGCTGGCAACGGTGATATCAAAGCCGTCCTCGCGGGGGGTGCCGTTCACCTTGCCGCCCAGACCGTCCACGATGAACCGCAGCTGGCGGTCGTTCATGTCCATGCAGCGCTTCCATGTGATGCGGCGGGGGTCGATGTTCAGCGGGTTGCCCTGCTGGATGCTGTTATCGATCATGGCAGCCAGCAGGTTGTTGGCTGTGCCGATGGCGTGCAGGTCGCCGGTGAAGTGCAGGTTGATATCCTCCATGGGCACCACCTGTGCGTAGCCGCCGCCGGCTGCGCCGCCCTTGACACCGAACACGGGGCCGAGGGACGGCTCACGCAGGCAGAGCATGGTCTTTTTGCCCAGAGCGTTCATGGCATCGGCCAGACCCACGCTGGTGGTGGTCTTGCCCTCGCCCGCCGGGGTGGGGCTGATGGCAGTGACAAGGATCAGCTTGCCCTGCTTTTTGGCATCGTGGATCAGGCGGTGATCGATTTTGGCCTTGTAGCGGCCATAGGGGATCACGTGCTCATCGGAAAGGCCCAGCTGGGCGGCGATCTCGGTGATGGGTTTCATTTTGGCTTCCTGTGCGATCTCGATATCGGTTTTCATCAGACATCCTCCTTTGGAAGACGTTTTTACAAGCATTGCACGCCGCCTGAACGGCCTTTTTGCTCGCATCCTGCGTTGCTTTCCCTTGCAATCCGCCAGGATTGCTGCGAAAAATCGCCTTGTCTGCGGGCAAAAAATCCCGCCATTCAACGCACCCTGCTTATAAAAACAACTTCCGACAACAAAAAAGGCAGCTTTGCGCAGCAATTGCGCAAGGCTGCCCAGACGGTCGGCATTGACTCTCCCGCCATCCCTGCACTGTGGTGCTCCACAAGGTTCCGTCAGCAGAGATACGGTCTCTATGCAGTAAAGATAGCACAATGCCGGGGTGTTTGTCAAGGAAAAACATATACGAACTTGTCGGGGCGAGGCCCCTCCATCTTGCTGCGCAAGACCGTTCTGTCGCTTAAAAGCCCCACTGGGGCTTTCATTGCTGCGCTGCGCTCGCAAACGCGAATATTTTGCGTTCTACAGCTTTCTGTGCTATAATTAAACTGGATTATTATGAAAACAGAAAGCAGGAATCCCTTTTATGCTGCAAAACCCTGAATTGCATTATCTGGATAACGCCGCTACCACCATGGTGGCTCCCGAGGTGGCGGATGTCATCGACAAGGCCATGCGGGAACACTGGGCAAACCCGTCCAGCCTGTACGGCCCCGGTGCCCGCAGCGAGGAAGCGCTGAACGCCGCCCGTGCCGCTGTGGCCCGTACACTGGGCTGCAAGCCAAAGGAGCTGTACTTTACCTCCTGCGGCAGCGAGAGCAACAATCTGGCCCTGCTGGGCGCGGTGCGCACCCGCACTTTCGGCAAGGGCATCGTGGTGTCCGGCTTTGAGCACCCCAGCGTCCAGCGCCCGCTGGAAGAGCTGGCGAAGCAGGGCTACAACGTCACGGTGGTCAAGCCCCGCCCGGACGGCACATTGGATATCAACGAAATGCTGGAGCACGTGGACAAGAACACCATCCTCGTGGCCTGCATGGTGGTGAACAACGAAGTGGGCACCCGCAACGATGTGGAACGCCTTGCCGCCGAGGTCAAGCGCCGCAACAGCCGCACCATTGTCCATGTGGACGCAGTGCAGGCGTGGATGCGTGTGCCCATCAAGCTGACGAACATCGACACCCTGTCGGTGAGCGGCCACAAGATCCACGCTCCCAAGGGCATTGGCGCGCTGTATCTTTCTGACCGTCTGGTGCAGGCGTTCCGGCCGCCGTACCTCGGCGGTGAGCAGGAGCGCGGCCTGCGCCCAGGCACCGAAAACCTGCCCTACGCCATGGGTCTTGCCGCAGCCGCCACCCGTCTTGCCAAGACCATGAAGAGCCGTGACGCCGCTATGAAGGCCCTGAACCAGCGTCTGCGGGACGGCCTGAAGGCCTTTCCGGAGGTGGAGCTCAACAGCCCGGAAAACGCGGTGCCCGAGGTGCTGAACTTCAGCGAGATGTGCATCAAGAGCGAGACCATGCTGGCATGGCTGGCCGAAGCACAGGTGTATGTTTCCTCGGCAAGTGCCTGCGGCCGCGGCCAGCCCAGCCACACGCTGGCAGCCATGGGCAAAGACCCGCTTGCCGTCGACACGGCCATCCGCGTGTCCTTCTGCGGCGACAACACCCCGGAGGATGTGGATGCTTTCCTTGACCGCTTTGAGGACGGCATGAAGCATCTGCAGAAGATCCGGAAGTGAGACTCCTTCAGTCACGGCTACGCCGTGCCAGCTCCCTCAAGGAGGGAGCCTTTGGGATATAGCGGACAACTTTTCCGTTATGCCAAAGGCCCCATCTCAGAGGACGACTTCCCCCGGCCGGGGGAAGATGTCACCGAAGGTGACTGGGGGTGTTTCCTCAAAAGTTATCGATTACAAATCCTACGATCAGGAGATACAACATTTATGCATGAAATTATCATGGGCTATCAGGGTGAAATGTCCCTGAAAGGCCTCAACCGCAACCAGTTCGAGTCGGCGATGATGAAAATTCTGCGCTACCGGCTCAAGACCGTGGGCAAGTTCAAGGTCTACTGCACCCAGTCCACCTTTTACATGGAGCCTGAGGAAGAGGACGTGGATATGGACCTCGCCTTTGACCGGGTGAGCAAGGTGTTCGGCCTTGCGGCGCTCAGCCGCGCCGTGGTCTGCGACAAGGACTTTGACACCATCTGCCAGACCGCTGAGGACTACCTCGGTGCCAGCCTGCACGGCATCCGCACCTTCAAGGTGGAAGCCCGCCGCTCCGACAAGACCTACCCCATGACCAGCCCTGAATTGATGCGGGAGCTGGGTGCCTATCTGCTGGGCAAACACAACTACCTCAAGGTGGATGTGCATAACCCGGATTTTAAGGTGATCGTAGAAATTCGTGATTACGGTGCCTACATCCACGGCCCCAAAGTGCCCGGCGAGGGCGGTCTGCCCGTGGGCACCAGCGGCCGTGCATTGAACATGCTGTCTGGCGGCATCGACAGCCCCGTGGCAGCTTACCGTATGGCAAAGCGCGGTCTGGCACTGGACCACATCCACTTTGCGTCTCCGCCGTACACTTCGGAGCGCGCAAAGCTTAAGGTGAAGGCTCTGGCGCAGCTCACCAGCATCTATACGGGCAGCTCCAATCTGTTCGTCGTGCCCTACACCAAGCCGCAGGAGTACATCCGGGATAATGCTCCGGATGTGCTGTTCACGGTGCTGATGCGCCGCAGCATGATGCGCATTGCCAACGTTATTGCCAAGAAGCAGGGCTGCGAAGCCCTTGTTACCGGCGAGAGTCTGGCTCAGGTAGCCAGCCAGACCGTCAAGGCCCTGCAGTGCACCGATGCTGCGCAGGATCTGCCCATCCTGCGCCCGCTCATCGGCATGGACAAGACCGAGATCGTGGAGACGGCACGCCACATCAACACCTTTGAGACCAGCATCCTGCCCTACGAGGACTGCTGCACCATCTTCACCCCGCCGCACCCGAAGATCCGCCCGGAGCTGGCCGAAATTCTGGAAGCCGAAGCCGCCATGCCCGGCCTTGCCGCGCTGGAAGCCGAAGCAGCAGAGAGCGCCGAGCGCATCCGCATCCGTATCACCGATCAGGTCGAATTTGAGGGGTGAAAGCCATGACAGCAGAGATCATCAGTGTGGGCACCGAGCTGCTGCTCGGCAACATTTTGAACACCAACGCCCAGTACCTCAGCCGGGAGCTGGCGGCTCTGGGCATCACCGTCCAGCGCGAGAGCACCATTGGCGACAACCACGGCCGTTTGGCGGATTTCGTCAACGAAGCAAAGCAGCGGTGCGACCTACTGGTGTTCACCGGCGGCCTTGGCCCCACGGCGGACGACCTGACCAAGGAAACGATTGCTGGATGTTACGGTGATACGCTGGCTTTTGACCCGGAAGAATGGCAGAAGATCGTGGATTTCTTCACGCGTACCGGGCGCAAGACGACCCCAAACAACCGCAAGCAGGCCATGGTGCCGGTGAACGGCCACAAGATCATCAATAACCACGGCACTGCCCCCGGTGCATGGTTCGAACAGGATGGCCACTGTGCTGTGCTCATGCCCGGCGTGCCTCACGAAATGAAGGCCATGTGGGAGGAGAGCGTGCGCCCGCTGCTGCTGGCCCGCCAGAACTGCACCCTGCATTCCATCACGCTGCGGGTGCTGGGCGGCGAAAGCGATATCGAATACCGTGTGCGGCATCTGCTGGAAAACGCAAATCCCACCGCCGCCATCTACTGCAAGACCGGCGAGTGCGAGATCCGCATTACTGCCCGGGCAGAAACCGACAGTTCAGCCGAAAAAATGTGCCGCGCATACGCCACAAAGTTCTATGATCTGCTGGGTGATGCGGTGTATGATGAGGATGTGACCGGTCTGGAAGAGACTCTGGTGCACACCCTGAAGGAAAAGGGGCTCACCATTGCCACGGCAGAAAGCTGCACAGGCGGCATGATCGCCCAGCGGCTGACCAATGTATCCGGTGCAAGCGAGGTGTTCGGCTTCGGCTTTGTCACCTACTGGGAACAGGCCAAGGCAAAAATGGTAGGTGTGGAACCGGCAGTCATTGCAAAATACAATGTGGTGTCTGCCCCTGTGGCGGCACAGATGGCACTGGGCGCAGCCGAAGCTGCCGGGGCCGATATCGCTGTCAGCGTCACCGGTCTGGCCGGCCCCAACGGCGGCGATGCCGTCCGCCCGGTGGGCACGGTGTATCTGGGTGCGGCCTGCGGTGAGACCGTCTATGTAAAAAAGCTCTTCGTCTCCCGCCCCGACCGTGCGCTGGTGCGTGCCCGCGCGGCACAGGCGGCACTGGAACTGGCGCTGCGTCTGGCTCAGGGCAAAGTTCCTGCAGATACACAGGCACTGGCAAAAAGTGCCCGGCACGATGCTGCGGCTCTGACGGCACTGGACAGCACCTTCCTCAAGGGTTAATACGAGCGGCCCCGGGCCGCGGGGGTGAAGCAGTTGATACACGAAGAAAAAACGCAGACCACCTGTGTGCTGCGGTTGTTTGGCGCACCGCTGTGGGCAGTACAACAGGCAGTGCAGCAGACAGGACTTGCTGCCCAGTTCCGCAGCCGCGGTGCAGAAACACTGGCTGCGCTGCAGGCAGAAACGCCCACGGCATTGAGCAAGGCGCGGAAAGCGCTGGCAGACCGCTTTGCGGCAGAGCTGTACGGAGAAGGGGAGATGACCCTTGTTCATGCAGCGGTGCAGGCGCTGGAAACGCACCGCAGGCTGCTGGTATGCTGTGATGCGGATGCAGGCACTCTGCTGGAAGCCCGGATGGAAACGGTGGCCGGCGCAGAAAAAGTGTTTGATTTTGGAGCCATGAGCTATGCCGATGCAAAGGTGCGGGAAAAGCTGAGCGCAAAGGTCTGCCGGGTCAAGGGCGGGCCGGTGCCGGCAAAACTTACCCGTGTGCGGGCAGCGCAGCGCCTTGTGGGTGCAGACTATGCAGCCGGGTGTCTGGAGCGCGCCGAGGACACGGTGCTGTTTCTGGGCAGCCGGAAAGGCTGCTGGGTGCGCACGGTGGCCAATGCAGATACGCCTGCTTTGTGGCTGCTGGATATGATCCGCCGGGCGGCTTCCGGTCTGCCGCAGGCGGCGGGAACGATCTGGCAGAAGTATGGCAGGGCCATCCCGGCAGATGCCCTGACGGCGCAGCGCCTGCCGGACAAGCCGGAGCCGGATGCACCGACAGCAGCGCCGCGCAAACGGCACAGGGTGCGGAATGCCCTGATTTTTCTGCTGATTCTGGCACTGGCCGCGTTTGCCGCTGCGTGGTATTACACCGGCGGCGACCTGACCGCGCTGCCCCAGAGACTGCAGAGCCTTGGCGCCGACAGCCTGCCCCACGCGGGGGCAAAGCTGATATAAAAAAGACCCCGGAGGGTGTGAACCTTCCGGGATTTTTTTGTTTATAAAGGCGATTTTTAAGAGATGCAGCGTGCTGCTCCGAACCCATCCGTGAAAAAGAACCTCCGGAAAATCCGCAGATTTTTCGGAGGTTCAAATAAATGATAAATTTTCCGAATGGTTATGCCTTGTGGTCGCTCAGCCACCGCAGAGCCATATAAACATAGGCTGCAGAGCCCTCGTACAGCACGCTGTCGTCAAAGCGTACCTTGGGATGGTGCTGGCCGTAAACATAGCCCTCCTTGGCGTTGCCTGCGGAGAGAAACATGCTCACGGTAGGCACTTCATGACTGACAAAGGCAAAGTCCTCGCTGCCGCCGCCGGGCTTGCCGCCGGTGAGGACGGTCATATCCATGGCACCACGGCCCAGCAGTTCGGTCATATAGGTCAGGGCATTCTTGGCAAGAGGCGTATCCACCACCATGCAGGGGCAGTGGTCGCTGAACTCCACATCAGCAGTGCAGCGATAGGCTGCCGCCACGCCCTGCGCGATCTCGGTCATGCGCTGGTGGATCTGCTCGCTCACGGCACCTTCGGGGTCCACCGTGCGGATAGTGCCCCACATATCGGCAGAATCCGGGATGACGTTGGATGCCTTGCCAGCTTCAAACCGGCCCGTGGTGAACACGCCAAACTTGGCGGGGTCCAGCTCACGGCTGTTGATCTCCTGCAGGGCAATGTGGATGTGGGCCGCTGCGGTGATGGGGTCGATGCAGGCGTTGGGCATGGAGCCATGGCCGCCCTTGCCGTGTACGGTGATGTGGTACTGCTCACAGCTTGCCATGGTGATGCCGCCGCCCGGCACCAGCACGGTGCCCACGGGCAGGGGCATCCCGGCCAGAACATGGAACATGACCGCGGCATCCACCTTCGGGTTTTCCAGCAGGCCGTTTTTCAGCATGTCCAGCGAACCCTGAAAGATCTCCTCTGCAGGCTGGAATTCCAGCTTGATGGTGCCCTCGATCTCGTCCTCGTGTTCTTTGAGCAGCTTTGCCGCACCCAGCATCATGGCGGTGTGCATATCGTGGCCGCAGCCGTGCATCCGGCCCGGCACCTCGGAAGCAAATTCTTCGCCGGATTCCTCCTGAATGGGCAAAGCATCCATGTCACCGCGCAGCAAGATGGTCTTGCCGGGGCGCTTGCCGCCCGCTAGCGCAAGTACGCCGCACCTGCCGCAGTCCTGCGGGGTGTAGCCCATCTCGGTCAGGGCTTTTTTGACCAGCGCTTTTGTCTCGGGCAGGTCAAAGCCTACCTCCGGGTGGCGGTGCAGGGTGCGCCGCCATGTGCGCAGCTGGGTTTCCAGCTCCTTTGCGGATTCGAGCAGTTTTTCTGGTGTGATCATTCCAAAATCAACTCCCTCTATTTTATCAAAAACCTCCCAGACCCTGCCTTATGGCAGAGCCTGAGAGGTTTTTTACTTAGTTTTCGTTCGTCGATGTGCCTTCCGGGTGGTATTTGGCGCAGGTGCACTTTTTCCACTTCAGGCCGCTGCCGCAGGGGCAGGGGTCGTTGCGGCCAATTTTGATGACACGCACAGACTGGCCGTGGGGTGCACCCTTGGCACCGGGTGCACCGTTGCCGGGCACAAAGCCTTCGCCGGTGGGCTTTGCCACCTGCTCACGCTTGGGGGCAGCACCGGCCTGACGGATCTCGATGGTCAGCAGCATCTTCACACTGGACTCACGGATGGAATCCACCATCTGGTCGAACATGTCAAAGCCCTCGATGCGGTACTCCACCACGGGGTCCTTCTGGCCGTAGCCGCGGAGGGCGATGCCCTGACGCAGCTGGTCCATGTTGTCGATGTGGTCCATCCACATGCGGTCCACGCACTTGAGCAGGCAGATGCGCTCCAGCTCACGCATGATGGGAGTACCGTAGCGCTGCTCCTTGTCGGAGAGGATCTTCATGCCGCGGTCATAGAGCTGGTCGGCAATGCCCTTGCGGGAGATAGCGTCAAAGTCGGCCACGGTGTAGTGGAGGTCTTCCTCGGTGGTCAGCCAGCCCAGATAGTGGCGGCGCAGGGCACCAAAGTCCCAGTCGTCCTTCACATCACCGGCCAGGAACTGGTCGCAGCTGGAATCGATGTTCTCGCGCAGCATCTTGTGCATTTCGGTGCTGATATCCTCGCCATCCAGCACCTTGCGGCGCTGACCATAGATGATCTCGCGCTGCTGGTTCATCACGTCGTCGTACTTCAGCACGTTCTTGCGGATCTCGAAGTTGCGGCCTTCCAGCTTCTTCTGGGCGCTTTCCAGCGTGTTGGTGATCATGCGGTTCTCGATGGGAGTGTCCTCGTCCAGCTTGAGGGTGTCCATCAGGCTGGAAACGCGGTCGCCGCCGAACAGACGCATCAGGTCGTCCTCCAGGCTCAGGTAGAAGCGGGAAGCGCCGGGGTCGCCCTGACGGCCGGCACGGCCGCGCAGCTGGTTGTCGATGCGGCGGCTCTCGTGGCGTTCGGTGCCGATGATGAACAGGCCGCCTGCAGCGCGCACCTGCTCAGCTTCGGCATCGATCTGGGGCTTGCACTGGGCGTACAGCTCATCGAAGCGCTTGCGGGCAGCAAGGATGTTGGCATCCTCGGTATCGCCGTGGCCGTTGGCTTCGGTCAGCAGCATTTCCACTGCAGCCGGGTCGGCATCCTCGGGCTTTTCCGGGTTCAGCAGGTTTTCGCAGAAGTGTTCCTTGCGCATCTGGGCCTTGGCCATGAACTCGGCGTTGCCGCCCAGCATGATATCGGTACCACGGCCTGCCATGTTGGTGGCAATGGTAATGGCACCCTTTTTGCCGGCCTGCGCCACGATCTCGGCTTCACGCTCGTGGTTCTTTGCGTTCAGCACGTTGAAGTCGCGGGTGTATTTCTGCAGCATCTTGGCAAGGGTCTCACTCTTTTCCACGCTGACCGTACCCACCAGTACGGGCTGGCCCTTCTGGTGGCATTCCAGCACCTGCTGGATAACGGCATTGTATTTGCCGTTGACCGTCTTGTAGATGGCATCCGGATAATCGATGCGCTGACGGGGGCGGTTGGTGGGCACCGTAACGATGTTCAGGCCGTAGATCTCGGTGAACTCGGTGGCTTCTGTCTTGGCGGTACCGGTCATACCGGACAGCTTTTTGTACATGCGAAAGTAGTTCTGGAAGGTGATGGTAGCCAGCGTTTTGCTCTCGGCGGCGATCTTCACGCCCTCCTTGGCTTCGATGGCCTGATGCAGGCCTTCGTTGTAGCGGCGGCCGATCATCAGACGGCCGGTGAACTCGTCCACGATGATGACCTGACCATCCTTGACCACGTAATCGATGTCCCGCTGCATCACGCCGTAAGCCTTGATGGCCTGATCGATGTGATGGGCAAGGGTCATGTTCTCGGCGGCGGCAAGGTTCTCGACCTTAAAGTAGGCTTCCGCTTTCTTGATGCCGCTGGCAGTCAGGGTACAGGTTTTGTGCTTTTCGTCCACGACGTAATCACCGTCGGTCTGCTCGTCGGTAGAGACCTTATCTTCCAGCTCTACCACCACGCTCTTGCGCAGGGTGCGCACAAAGCGGTCCACCTGTGTGTACAGGCTGGAGGAATCCTCGCCGCGGCCGGAAATGATCAGGGGCGTGCGGGCTTCATCGATCAGGATGGAGTCCACTTCATCGACGATGGCATAGGCGTGGCCGCGCTGCACCATGTTGGCCTTATAGGTCACCATGTTGTCGCGCAGGTAGTCGAAGCCGAACTCGTTGTTGGTACCGTAGGTGATGTCGGCAGCATAGGCGGCGCGGCGTGCATCACCGTCCATGCCCTGTGCGATCAGGCCGACAGAAAGGCCCAGCCAGCGGTAGAGCTTGCCCATCCACTCGCTGTCGCGCTTGGCAAGGTAATCGTTGACGGTGACAACATGCACGCCCTCACCGGTGAGGGCATTCAGGTAGGCGGGCAGGGTAGCCACAAGAGTCTTGCCTTCACCGGTCTGCATCTCGGAAATATCGCCGCGGTGCAGGGCAATGCCGCCGATGACCTGCACAGGGAAGTGCTTCATGCCCAGCACGCGCCATGCGGCTTCGCGGCAGACGGCAAAGGCATCGGGCAGGATATCATCGGTGGTCTTGCCGTCGGCCAGCTGCTGCTTGAACACAGCGGTCTGTGCCTGCAGGTCGGCATCCGGCATGGCGGCATATTTTTCTTCCAGAGCCAGCACCTGCTTGGCAATGGGGTTGATCTTTTTCAGCTCCCGGTCCGAGAAGCTGCCAAAGAGTTTTTCAACAAGGGACATTGGTAACACCTCATAGATCAAATTCGGGAAAATGCTTCCCGGAGATAGACATAAATACACACATATATGATACACCAAAGCGGCAGACGCGTCAAACCTGCAAGGTTATTTTAGCCGGTTTTTGAATGAATTTTCTGTAAATTTGCGCTGGAAGGGGGTTCATAAAAGGAAAAGATATGTGGTGGAGGCGAACAGCCTCGCCCTCTCCGTCTGCTCCCGTTGGTCGCATCCACCTCCCCCAAAGTGGGAGGCCTTGGCAATCCACGCAAAGTTTCCGGTTTCGCCAGAGGCTCCCCCTTTGGGGGAGCTGGCGAGCGAATGCGAGACTGAGAGGGTGAGCCAGCTAAAACAAAAACCACCTCTGATTTTTGCAAATCAGAAGTGGTCAGATGTACATTATAAGGTTTCCAGCAGCTGCGGCAGCTGTGCCAGATCGTCGATGACATTCGGGCACACAGCCTCGAGCCGCGCGCGGGACTGGTGGCCGCCGGTGTAGAGCACGCATTTTGTGCCAAGGGCCTTTGCAACTTCGGCATCGTGCTGGGTGTCGCCCACCATCACGCAGGCAGCAGGGGCGATGCCGCTTTGTGCAAGCCACTGTTTGCCCACCTGCACTTTGCTTACGCCATAGATGTCTGCAAGGCCGAGCAACTCAGTAAAATAGCCCTGCAGGCCCCGTGCGGCTACCTGCTCGATCAGGTAGTCCCGGCGGGAGGCGGAAAGCACGCTCTGCCGCCAGCCCCGGCGCGAAAGCTCGGCCAGCGTCTCGGCAGCGTGTGCAGAGGGGGGACAGGCATCCACGCCTGCGTTATAATGTTCCATAAAGCGCTCGGCCAGCTCTGCATAAGGGTGCTTTGCAAAGTTGAAACCGGCGCGGATGTAGTATTCCTCAATGGGAAAACCGAAAATTTCCCGGTAAGCGGCAAGATCGTACCGCTGCGGATAACCGTGGGTCTCCAGCATCCAGTTGAGACAGCTGTGGGTGAAATCAACATCATCCATCAAAGTGCCGTTCCAGTCCCAGAAGATCATACCGTTTGCCTGCATGGAAACCTCCTTGCGGTCATTAAGCTGCAAAAATTTTGCGCAGGGCCTTGCTGCTCTCGATGATCTTCACCAGCAGCACACCCAGAACGGTGCAGCTGATGAGCTCGCCGATACCTACGGAGATGCCGTTGGTGATGCAGGCCAGCCAGATGGGAGCGCTGGAGGTGGGGTCCGGGAACATGACGGCAATCTCAATGCCGATGATCACGGCATTGAACAGCACCGGCGGCAGGGAAGCCGCCACAGCCAGACCCTTGATGCGGATGTTCCGCAGCTTGTAGGTGACAAGGCAGGCCAGCAGGGTGGCAAGGGTGCCAAAGATGACATCCACGATGGTGGAGCCCAGCAGGTTTGCCAAAAAGCAGCCCAGTACCACACCGGCAATGTACTCGGCACCGAACACCGGCAGCAGGCAGAGCGCCTCAGCCACACGCACCTGTACCGCACCATAGGAGAGCGGCTGCAGGGCCATGCAGAGAACAACATAAATGGCTGCGACCACGCCGCAGCGCACCAGTTTACGGACGGAAGGATTCTGATTCATGATAATACTCCAGCGGGATGATTTTGACCGCACAGGGCCGCCAGCCCCTGTGGGTTTGGCCCGGCATAGTTCGAGACACGCCGGGGAGCCTAAAATCCTAAGTTGCTCTGAAAGGATGCCGCACAAAAAGCACAGCAAAAGGCAGTATAGCATAATTTTTGGCAGATTGCAACGAATTTTCGCAGAATCAGGTACAGATGCAGTTTTTGGTTTGGACCCTTCCGGTGAAAAAAGAGGTTCCGAAAAGCCCGCAGGCTTTTCGGAACCTCAAAATAAAAATAAAATTACCGCTGAAATAGCCAGAGCGAAAGCGGAGGCTATTAAAATCGTGTGTTACCCTCTGGGGTGTCCGGTGTATACCAGAGCCACCGTGTCGGGGCCGGTGTTGGCGGAAACGACGCCGCCCAGCTCAAACACCAGCAGTGGCGGCTTGCCAAAGGCCTTGCGGCAGGCCTTTTCCAGATCGGCGGTCTGCGGGATGTTGGTGTGGCCGATCATATAATCAAAGTTCTCCACGCCTTCGCTGCGCTGTTTGCACAGCTCCACCATGGCGGGCACCACCTTGTCATCGCCGCGTACCTTGGCTTCCACCTTGGTTTTGCCGTCGATCAGGGTGATGATGGGACGAATGCCCATCAGCTCGCCCATAACAGCAGCAGCGGCAGAGATGCGTCCGCTCTTTTTCATCTGCTTCAGGCTGTAGGGGCCCAGAACGATCTCCATGCAGTCCATCTGCTTTTCAAACTCCCGGATCACATGGCTGATCTCTGCACCGTTCTTCAGCTTGCGGGCCATTTCGCACAGATACCAGCCGAACACCATGGAATAGGTGTGGGGGTCCAGCAGATGGATCTTCAAGTGGTGCTCCGGGCGCTCTTCCCGCAGCATCCCCTGTGCCATGAGGGCGTTATTGTAGGTGGAAGAGCCGGATTTGTTGATGGGTACATGAATGACATCCGTATAGCCCTCGTCCACGTACTGGCAGTATTTTTCGCAGAACTGGATGGGGGTGATGGCGGCAGTGGAGGGCACGCCCTTAGCGGCACGCATCTTATCGTAAAATTCGGTGTTGGTGCAGCTTTCACGCTCCACGTAGTCCACATCGTCCAGCAGGATGTGGAAGCTCATGATGTCGATGCCGTATTTTTCGGCCATCTCCTGCGGGATATCGCAGGAGGAATCGGTCAGGATCGCAATCTTGCTCATAATGTCCCTCATTTCCATTCGTAGTCTCGTAAGTGTCCGTGGTCCAAAAGCTCCGGAAAGTCCCACTGGCGCAGCACTTCATACACGCCCACGGCCACGCTGTTGGAAAGGTTCAGGCTGCGGCAGGTGTCGCGCATGGGCATTCGGATGCAGTGCTCCTGATTGGCGGCAAGCAAGGCTTCGGGCAGGCCGGCATCCTCGCGTCCGAACACGAGGTATGCACCGTCCGGGTAGCTCACATCGGTGTAGCGCTGCGGTGCCTTGGTGGTAAAATAGTAATAGGGGCCGCTGTTTTTGGCAAAGAACTCGTCCAGACTGTCGTAATAGCTGATGTCGAGGTAGTGCCAGTAATCCAGACCCGCATGCTTGAGCTTTTTATCATCGATGGCAAAGCCCATGGGGCCTACCAGATGCAGCCGACAGGCAGTGCAGGCACAGGTGCGGGCCACATTGCCGGTGTTCTGCGGGATGCGCGGCTCCACCAGAACGATGTTCAAGGTTGGCTTTTCGTTCATCGGTGTACCTCCCCTTATTCTGCCGAGCTTGCCGGGCACAGGCGCGGCAGAAGCGGCTCGAACCAGACCCCGTAGCGGGTATCCTGCGCGGCGGGCGTGCTCTGGATGGAAAGCGCCACGAACTCGGCAGCGTTGTCGGCGGCGGCACTCAGGGCGTTGCCCTGCAGCAGCGAGCCGATGAGCACCGCACCGTACAGGTCGCCGGTGCCGGGAAAGCTGCGGCTGATGTGCAGCTTTTTGATGAGGAAGCGGTCTTTTCCGCTGCCTGCACAGCCGATGTATTTGCCCAGCGGCAGGCCGGTGACGACAGCCCCGGGGGCCAGAGCGGTCAGCTCGTCAGCCAGAGCCTGTGCGGCTTCATCGGTGAGCAGCTCGGTCTGCGGCTGGCGCTGCAGCAGGATCTGTGCCTCGGTGTAGTTGGGCAGGATCAGATCGGCAGCACCGCACAGTGCACGGATGCGGTCGATCAAAGCAGGCGTTACGGTGGAGTAAGCCTTGCCGTTGTCGCCCATGACCGGGTCAACGATCTTTTTGGCTGCGGGCCAGAGGGTAAAGGCTTTTTCGGCCAGTGCCACCTGATCCTCACCGCCCAGATAGCCGGTATAGATGCAGTCAAACTCCACGCCAAGCGTATGGTAATGCTCCAGCGCCTGTTCGCCGTAGGCGCAGCCGTCCAGCCGTGCAGGTGTGCCAAGCCCGCCTGTGTGGGTGGAAAGCACCACCGTGGGCAGGGCTACCGGCTGCACGCCCATGACCGACAGCACCGGCAGGATCACTGCAAGGCTGCAGCGGCCCATGCCGGAAAGATCGTGGATGCAAAGGACTTTTTTGGGTTCAACAGGGTGTATCAAATAAGGAACCTCCTTACCAGTATGCGGAATGAGCAGTGCGCTTTTTAGCCGGGCACACCCGCCCATTAAAACATCGTAGAACAGTATACCACAAATTTCTGCATAAAAAAAGCGGATACCAGATAGTTTACAGGAAATAATAACGCCGGAGACCGGATCTTTTTCACCGAAAGGAGTTTTACTATGAAACATGAATCCACCAGTTCTTCCGGGATGCTGCTTGGCATGGCCGCGGGGGCGGCACTGGGTGCCGTGGGCGTGATGGCCGCCACCCAGAACCAGCGCCAGCTGCGCCGCACCACCCGCAAGGTGATGAAGGGTGCCGAGAACGCTGTGCTGCAGCTGGACAAAATGGTTGGCGACTTTGTGGAAAAGCACATGGAGTGATAAAAGCAAAGAACGGCGTTCCGGTGGGGAACGCCGTTCTTTGCTTGAAAAAACTTACTTGTTCCAGATGCACATGCGGGCCGCGGTGTTGATCTCGCCCAGCACGCTCAGATCCATCTGAATGTTGCAGGTAACGGTGAGTGCCTTGTTCACATCGCTGCCGGTCAGCACCGAGGCGGGCATGTTCTTGATGGTGAGCACGCCGGTGCCCTTGGCAACATCGCCGGAGACGGTGCCGGTATAGGTCACATCACCAATGGTCAGGCCGGACAGATAGCCGGTGACACCCATCTTGCTTACCTGCTGGATGGGCAGGGTGAGCGTGTAGGTGCCGTTGGACTGGCGGGTGAGGGTGACATCACGGCTGGCATCGATGCCGGTGTTGGCCATGGATTCCTTATCGGATCTTTCTTTCCAGAATTTAATGCCTACGTTCAGGCTGGAAGCAGCGCTTGCACCAAAGGTGAACATGCACAGCAGCAGCACCGAGAGCAGGGCGGCGCTTACGCGCTTATAAGTGTTCGTCATGAATGATCTGCCTTTCCTGCCACAGAGGCGGCGTTGAACAATTGCGGTAATACCGGTTTGTCAATGCTAAAATAGCATGGCTGTGCAAAGTTGTCAATCCGCTTCGTGAAGCTTTCACAGAAATGTTGCACATTGATAAAATATGGTAGGCGAAGATAACGAAGAACCGCCCCTCCGGCAGGAGAAGCGGTTCTTGAAAAATCAGCGCTTAAAGTTCAAAGTCGGGGTCGTCCTTCAGAACATGGATCTCGCTCATAAAGGGGCTCTGCTCCGGGTCGGCGAAGGGAGCTTCCTTGACGTACTTATTCAGCTGGATGGCCGTGCGTGCGGGGTCGGCAATGGTGCCTGCGCCGCCGATGCAGCCGCCCGGGCAGCCCATGCCTTCCAGCAGGTAGCCGTTGTACTTGCCAGCCTTGGCCAGCATGAGCAGCTTCTTGCACTCGGCAAGGCCCTGTGCGGATGCGATCTTGACATCCATATCCGGGTGCCATTCCTTGATCTTATCGGCAACAGCCTTGGCAACGCCGCCGGACTGTGCAAAGCCGCGGCCTGCTGCGGATGCAGCGTGCAGAGCTTCGGCCTCGTCCACTTCCAGCAGGCTGGTGTCCACATCCTTGGCCTCGATGATACCGGCCAGCTCTTCAAAGGTGAGCACGAAGTCCACATCGGAGCGGACGGTGCGGCGGGAAGCTTCCAGCTTCTTTGCGGCGCAGGGTCCAATGAAGCACATACGGGCCTCAGGGTCCTTCTGCTTCATCATGCGGGCGGTGAACACCATGGGGGTCATGGTCATGGAGATATTCTTGGCAAGATCCGGGAAAGCGGTCTTTGCCATCATGCTCCATGCCGGGCAGCAGGAAGTTGCCATGAAATTGAGCTTCTCGGGCACTTCCTCCAGGAAGTCGTGTGCTTCGTCCACGGTGCACAGGTCGGCACCAATGGCAACCTCCACCACATCGTAGAAGCCGACGGCCTTCAGGGCGGCCTTGAGCTTGCCGGTGGAAGCCAGACCCGGGAACTGGTTGATGAAGGCGGGAGCCACCAGCGCGTAGATGCGGTCGCCGCGGTTGAAGCCCTGGATCAGCTGATAGATCTGGCCCTTGTCGGCAATAGCGCCGAAGGGGCAGTTCACCAGACACTGACCGCAGGAAACGCACTTGCTGTAATCGATCTCGGCACGGCCCAGCTCATCGGAGTGGATGGCACCCATGCCGCAGGCTGCAGCGCAGGGACGCTCGGTCTTGACGATGGCGTTGTAGGGGCACACGCCGACGCAGCGGCCGCACTTGATGCACTTGTCCTGATCGATGATGGAACGGCCGCTCTCCCATGTGATGGCCTTCTTGGGGCACACTTCCATACAGGGGTGGGCAAGGCAGCCCTGACACAGGTCGGAGACCTTGACCAGCTTTTCCGGGCAGCGGTTGCAGGCAAACTTGATCACGTTCACCAGCGGGGGATCATAATACTTATCGGCGATGGAAGCATCCTCCAGACCGGAGACGACACTGTTGTGCTCGTCCATGCGGCGGGTGGGCAGGCCCATGGCCAGACGCACGCGCTCCTCAACGATGGCGCGCTCCAGGAAGATGTCCTTGCGCAGCTTGCCTTCCTCGCCGGGGATGATGGTGTAAGGGATCTTGCGCATCAGGTGGTTGGCCTGCTCGCCCTTGACGTTGGCGTAAGCCATGCGTGCCACCTCGGTGAACACCTGACGGCGGATCTGGATGACCGTGGTATTGATTCCTCTGAAACTCATTCCAATTCTCTCCTTGCTTTGCTAAAAACAAACGGGCTGCACCCGGCTGCCGACAGCGTTCTGCCGCGCAGGGCGGGCGCGTTACAGGGCACATTGGTAACGCACTGCTGCAAACAGCGCTGTGCCCGGGATGATCCACCTTCATTTTAGCATAAAGCGTGCCGGATGAAAAGGGATAAAACGCAAAATTTGTTAAAAATTTGTTGTATTCGTCCTCGTGTACAGAATCAACAGTTTTAAGCGCAGAAACTCAGCAAAGTGCTGCACGCACACGCTCGCCGTCGTATTCGCCCAAGCGTACATGCACGATCTGCCCGCTTTCGTGGCCGGGGGCGGATACCACCACCGGAATGTACAGCCGGGTGTAGCCGGTGAACAGCGTGCCGGAAAGCGGGGTCTCCAGCAGCACATCGTCCTCGGTGCCCACATAGGCGGCCAGCACTTCGCGGCGCACCTCCTCGGCGATGCCGTTCATCACGCGGCTGCGCTCCTGCTTTTCCCGCTCGTGCACCTGCTCCGGAAAATCGTAGGCCGGGGTGCCGCTGCGGCGGGAGTAGGGGAACACATGCACCTTGAGAAAGCCGATCTTTTTCAAAAATTCGCAGCTCTCTTCAAAGTCGGCCTGCGTCTCGCCGGGGAAGCCGCAGATGCAGTCGGTGGTAAAGCTGACCGGGCGCTCCCCGTAGGCGGCGCGCAGCTGGTCCACCACCTGTGCATACTGCTCGGTAGTGTACACGCGGCGCATCCGGCGCAGGGTGGCAGTGCAGCCGCTCTGCAGGCTCAGGTGGAACTGCGGGCAGAGCTTTTCCACCGCGGCAAGGCGGGTGATGAACTCCGGCGTGAGCATATCCGGGTCCAGACTGCCCAGACGGATGCGCTGGATGCCCTCCACCTGAGCACAGTGCTCCACCAGCTCCACAAGGTTGGTGCCGGTATCCAGACCATAGCTGGGCAGGGAGATGGCACTGAGCACCACCTCGCGGTAGCCGGAAGCCGCCAGCTGGCGCAGTTCGGCTAGGATGCTGGCTTCGTCGCGGCTGCGCACCGGGCCGCGGGCCCGGGGGATGACGCAGTAGGCGCACTGGCGGTTGCAGCCGTCCTCTACCTTGATAAAGGCACGGGTGTGGGTCTCGAACCGCTCCACGGGCAGCTCTTCAAATTTTTCGCCGCGCTGGTGGGGCGTGATGGCCACAATGCGCTCATGGCCGTCCAGCAGCTTGAGAACGTTATCTAAAATGGCCTTGCGGTCGCCGTTGCCGCACACAAGGTCGGCCTCGGTGAACTGGGCGGCTTCCTCCGGGAAAGCCTGCGGGTAGCAGCCGGTAAGCACCGTGACCGCGCCGGGGTTCTCGCGCTTTTTGCGGCGCAGCCACTTGCGGCTTTTCTGGTCGCCAAAGTTGGTCACGGTGCAGCTGTTCACCACAAAAACATCCGCAGGCTCGTTCTCCTGCGCAATGGTAAAGCCGTTGGCGCGGAACATCTGTTCCAGCGCGCCGGTCTCGTTCAGGTTGACCTTGCAGCCAAGGGTATAAAAACAAACTCGCATGAGGGGGTATCCTTTCGACAAAAAACGGGGTGGTGTTTGCATTGCTCTTTATTATATATCACAGCGGCGGTGCGGCGCAAGACCGGATGCACAGCAGCAGGCATTTTTTGCTGGAAAGCGGGCAAAACAAAAAGAGACGGGCAAACGCCCGTCTCTCGAGAAAGCTTTTGGAAAATTATTTCGTCGATTCCTTCAGAGTTGCCTTGACGTAAGCAGCAGTCTTTTTGGTATCGTCTGCCTCAACATACTCAATATCAGCAACTTCGACGTTCTTGGCACCCTTCATAGCAATCTGAGTGTTCAGATTGGCGATGCAGGACTTCTTGTCCTTGTAAGCGTCAGCGGGCCACAGGACGGTCTTCTTGTTCTTCAGAATCTCCAGAGCGGCCTTGACCTTATCATTTTCAGCCTGACCTTCTACGGCCTCGAACTTGACCTCGGTAGTAGAAGTGAAAGCACAGCCGGTGAACATGGAAGCGCTTGCAGCAGCAACAACGGTCAGACCAGCCATCTTCAGGAAAGAACGACGAGACAGAATCATAATAGTATCCTCCTAAAAAATAATTCCACAAATTAAAGCAATACGGCCTTTTTGGGCCATCTCCAATTTACACTATAAGGTGGGCAAAAGTCAAGCCCTTTTGTAGAAAAAGACAAAATAAAAAATGCAGGCTGCGGTGCGGGCGCAGGATATTCTAAACAAAAAGGCCCCTGCATACTCTCTCAGCAAGAGACATTGCGCAGGGAGGGACCGAAATGGAGCGGAAAAACTTGGCGCTTTTGTGTGCAGGGGTGGTGTGCTTCTGGCTGTTTGCACTGGCCTTTGGCACGGCGCAGGGCAATGGGCTGCGGCAGCAAAACCCGGCGGTGCAGGCGGCTGCAGACCAGACCCGGCCGGTGCAGCCCGCGGCGGCACAGCCTGCCTTGGAGCTGCCCTGCCGCGCCGCCTGCCTGATCGACCAGCAGACGGGCACTATATTATATGAAAAGAACGCCGACCAGCAGATGCCCATTGCATCCATTACCAAGGTAATGACCCTGCTGCTCACCTTTGAAGCCGTGCACGACGGCCGCATTGCCATGGACACGCTGGTGCCGGTAAGTGAACACGCCTACCACATGGGCGGCAGTCAGATCTGGCTGGAGCCGGGGGAGCAGTTCACGCTGGACGAGATGATCAAAGCCATTTGTGTGTCCTCCGCCAATGATGCCGCTGTGGCTGTGGCAGAGCTGGTGGGCGGCAGCGAGCCGGGCTTTGTGCAGATGATGAACGCCCGCGCCGCAGAGCTGGGCATGGTGAACACCACCTTCCACAATGCCTGCGGGCTGGACACCGAAGGGCATCTTTCCACCGCCCACGATGTTGCCATCATGAGCCGCGAGATTTTGAACACCTGCCCGGAGGTGCTGCACTATACCGGCATCTGGACGGACACCCTGCGCGGCGGTGCCACCCAGCTGGTGAACACCAATAAGCTGCTCAAGCGCTACAACGGCATCACCGGCCTGAAAACCGGCACCACCAGCGGCGCGGGCGTGTGCATCAGCGCCAGCGCCACCCGCGACGGGCTGGACCTGATCGCCGTGGTGCTGGGGTCGCTCTCCAGCTCGGAGCGGTTCACAGCGGCCACCACCCTGCTGGACTACGGCTTTGCGGCCTACGCCGCTGTGCCGCTGCCCGCCATGGAGGACCGGCCTCTTCTTATAAAAGTAAAGGGCAGTGCAGAGGAAAGCGTACCGCTGGACTACACCGCTCTGCCCGAAACGCTGCTGATGCCAAAGGAAAGTGCCGCCGCCCTTACCGCGCAGCTGGATCTGCCGCAGGAGCTGGAAGCACCGGTGCAGCTGGGCCAGACCGTTGGCACGGTGCGCATCCTGAGCGGGGAGACTCAACTGGGCGAGTACGAGGTGCGCGCCGCTGCCGATGCTGAAAAAATGGACTTTGGCATCGCATTCGGCCTGTTGTGGGACGCTTTGACCGGCTGCGAAAGCTGAATGCACGCTTCAGCGTACAAAAGCGCGCTGCAGTAAGCTGCGTGGAACTGTCTGTGTGAACAATTCTGGATGAAGAAACAAAAAAACACTATTAAAATTGTATGAAATCCAAGGATTTTGACCTTGACTTTGCCCGGAGGGAACGGTACACTTATACCAAGATATTTCCTCGCAGGGCAAAGGCCCGGCAAATCGTTTGGAGGTTATAATAAAATGAGTGTCGCACTGAACACCAAACACCTCTCCAGCTTTATCAGCGAAGAGGAATATGCAGCCATCTATCCGCAGGTGGAAGCTGCCCATAACCAGCTGGAAGCAAAGTCCGGCCCGGGCAATGATTTCCTCGGCTGGATGTATCTGCCCCGTGATTATGATAAGGAAGAGTTCGCCCGCATCAAGGAAGCCGCCGCAAAGATCCGCGAGGATTCCGATGTGCTGGTGGTGGCCGGCATCGGCGGCAGCTATCTGGGCGCACGCGCTGTCATCGAGGCCGTCAAGGGCCAGTTCCACAACGAGCTGGAAAATGGCCCCAAGATCTACTTCTGTGGCAACAGCATCAGCCCCACCTACCTGAACAACATCATCAGCCTGTGCAAGGGCAAGCGCTTCTCCATCAACGTCATTTCCAAGTCCGGCACTACCACCGAGACTTCTCTGGCATTCCGCGTGCTGCGTGAACTGCTGGAAAAGGAGATGGGCGTGGAAGAAGCCAACAAGCGCATCTACGCCACCACCGACCGTGCCAAGGGCACCCTGAAGCAGCTGGCCGACGCACAGGGCTGGCCCACCTTCGTGGTCCCCGACGACGTGGGCGGCCGCTACTCCGTGCTGAGCGCTGTGGGCCTGCTGCCCATTGCTGCTGCCGGTATCAGCATTGACGACCTGATGAAGGGCGCTGCCGATTCCATGGAGCGCTTCTCCGTTCTGAGCAAGGACAACGACGCTTACAAGTATGCTGCCATCCGCAACATCCTGTACCGCAAGGGCAAGAGCGTTGAAATTCTGGAATGCTACGAGCCGGACTTCGCCCTGATGAACGAGTGGTACAAGCAGCTGTTCGGCGAGAGCGAGGGCAAGGACAACAAGGGCCTGTTCCCCGCAAGCTGCATCTTCTCCACCGATCTGCACTCTATGGGTCAGTTCATTCAGGAAGGCTCCCGCACCATGTTCGAGACCATCGTGGACGTGAAGAAGCCTGCACAGGATCTGTTCATCGACCCGCTGGAAGGCAACTTTGACGGCCTGAACTTCCTGGCAAACCAGAACATGAGCATTGTCAACCGCAAGGCCATGGAGGGTACCATTTTGGCACACACCGACGGCGGCGTGCCCGAGGTGCTGATCGAGGTGGACGACCTGACCGCTTACAATGTGGGCTACCTGATCTACTTCTTCTGGCGTGCATGTGCCTGCAGCGGTTATCTGCTCAGCGTTAATCCCTTCAACCAGCCGGGCGTTGAGAGCTATAAAAAGAATATGTTTGCTCTGCTGGGCAAGCCGGGCTACGAAGGCCTGACCGCCGAGCTGGAAGCAAAGCTGA
>ERZ833963.1612-NODE-1612-length-25854-cov-46.870576_pt1 | contig 25854 bp, 21 predicted proteins | sample MGYA00519693_ERZ833963 | MGnify/ENA primary metagenome ERZ833963 (study PRJEB31850, sample SAMEA3708748) | human gut metagenome | biome: human gut; feature: human-associated habitat; material: faeces | place: China | collected 2014 ... | reverse complement strand
ACGTTACCGAAATTGTCCTGAACCTGAAGGGTATTGCTGCAAAGCTGTACACCGACGGGCCGAAGACAGTGCGTGTTGAGGCAGTCGGCCCTTGTGAGGTTACTGCGGACAACATCAAGCAGGGCGACGATATTGAGATCCTGAACCCTGAATGGCACATTGCAACCCTGGGCGAGGGCGGCAAGCTCGTCATGGAGCTCACCTTCGATAAGGGCCGCGGTTATGTGCCTGCAGAGCGCAACAAGCAGGCCATCGTCGAGAAGAACGATATCAACACTCTTCCCGTCGATAGCATTTACACCCCCGTGCTCAAGGTGAATTATAACGTTGAGAGCACCCGCGTTGGACAGGCCATCGATTACGACAAGCTGACCATCGAGGTTTGGACGGATGGCACGATCAATGCACAGGAAGCCGTTTCTCTGGCTGCCCGTGTGCTGACCGAGCACCTGAACCTCTTCGTCAACCTGTCCGATGAGGCTGCCGGTACGGAGATCATGGTGGAGAAGACCAACGACGATAAGGAAAAGGCTCTGGAGATGACCATCGAAGAGCTGGATCTGAGCGTCCGTTCCTTCAACTGCCTGAAGCGCGCCGGTATCAACACGGTGGAGGATCTGGTCAGCAAGAGCGAGGACGAGATGATGAAAGTCCGTAACCTCGGCCGCAAGAGCCTGGAAGAAGTCATGGCAAAGCTGGACTCCCTGGGCTTCAAGCTGAACACGGATGACGAATAACTAAAATAATTAAGGAGTGAAACGGGATGCCCGGTACCAGAAAGCTCGGTAGAACCAGCGACAGCCGCAACGCTATGATGCGCGCTATGGTTACCTACCTGTTAGAGAATGGCAAGATTGAGACCACTGTCACTCGCGCTAAGGACGTTCGTTCCATGGCCGAGAAGATGATCACCCTGGGTAAGGCCAGCGACCTGCACACCAAGCGTCAGGTCTACGCCTACATCACCAAGGAAGATGTTGCAAAGAAGCTGTTTGATGAGATCAGCCCCAAGTACGCTGACCGCAACGGCGGCTACACCCGCATCATCAAGATCGGCGCTCGCCGCGGCGACGCTGCTGAGATGGCAGTTCTGGAGCTCGTCTGATCGACTCTGACTGTTCAAACAGTGTAACAAAGGCTCTTTCCCTTCGGGGAAAGGGCCTTTTTTGCATCGTGTGGACCGGACAGCGGGGTGTTCCCAAAGCAAGTGTCCGCTGGGATGGGATCCTGCTGCCGCAGGCAGTAGGGCGGGCGATGGAATGGCCCGTTTCACTTGCGTGGGAATGCCCCGCTGCCCGGTTGGGCGTTAGCAGCTGGGGCTTGTGATGGCGGGGCAAGAATGCTATAATTATACTGTATTTCTGCACGACTTTGCAAATTTTCCACAGAAGGGAGGGGCGGCGGTTGAAAAGACGACGGTTTCTGATGCTGAGTGCGGGCTGCATGATGGGCCTGCTCTCGGCGTGCGGCCTTCCGATGTCGGAAAATGTGCAGGTGGAGGAGCTGCTGCGTGCCCCGCGCCTTCCGGGTGACTACGGTGCGCTGCAAAATGCCCTGAACGAATGGCTGGGGGAGAGCGCCCAGCTGAAATACCCGATGCAGGGGGAGCTGCTCTCGCCGTTCCTTTTGCAGGATCTGGATGGTGACGGCCAGCAGGATGCCGCTGTTCTCTACACCACGGCCCAGAGTTCCAATGTCTGCATTGCATTTTTGCAGAAGGATGCCGCAGGCGTGTGGCAGGTCCGCCAGAGCATCGAGGGTCTGGCGGATACAGTGGACAATGTCCGGCTGGCACAGCTGCAGGATGGTGCCGCCACCCAGCTGGTGGTGGGGTACCTCGCCGCGCAGGGGGACAGCTATCTGGCGGTGTACTCCTACGAGAACGGCACGGTCAATGCCATTCTGGAACAGTCCTATGAGCAGTATCTGGTGGAGGATATCACCGGCGGCGGCAACGAGGATCTGATCCTGATGTCCACGCTGGAGGACGGCGGGGTGCAGATCGAGCTGCTGACCGTTGACCGGGACGGGATGTTCCAGCAGGTGGCTGTCATGGGCCTTTCGGCAGATAAGTTCTCGGGCTGCGCCGCTGTGGCGGCGGGTCTGGGGGCAGACGGAAAGCGCTATCTGGTGCTGGACGGCTGGACCGGTCTCTCGGGCAACAATCTGGCCACGGTGCTGCTCTACTTCGATGAGGAAAGCCAGCAGATGCTGCCCGCGGAGCAGATCAGCACCAGTGAGCTGTACAATGCGTCCCTGCGCAATGTCTCCACGCTGGTCAGCCGGGATCTGGACGGCGACGGCATCGTGGAGATCCCCACCCAGCCTGACGAAGCGGGCCTGCTGAACCTGAGCCAGAGCCGACGGATGGATTTCATCGTCTGGATGGACTACACCAGCCCGGAGCCGGAAAAGAGCTTTGGCCTGTTGGACGAGGAGAGCAGCTGCTACATTGAGCTGCCCGCCGAGTGGGAGGGCAACCTGATGCTCACCGACAGCGCTGAGGGAGAGGAAGCTGTGGAGCTGCGCACCGTGGACGAGGGCAAGCTGGTGCTGACCATGCGCCTGGTTCCTTCCAGCGAGAGCGCGGCGGGCTGGACCCGCCTGGGCGTGGTGGCATCCCGCCAGATGCAGGCCAGGTTCGGGCCGGACGTGGTGCTGAAGGATCAGAGCTATCGACTGTCCCGGTCGTTGTACCGCTTGAATTGATGATGCCGCTCAGTTTTGCAGAAGTTTACCGGATGCAGGCTGGGTGTTCTGAGGTGAAATGCTTCCCCGTGTGCTCTTGGGCAGAGGGAGAAAGCAGAAAAATATGGAGGTCTTAGATGGTCAAGGTACTTGTGGTAGAGGATGAAGCCAGCATCCGCGAGATGATCGCGCTGAACCTGCGGCTGGCGGGGATGGAGGCGGTGGAGGCCGACAGCGCCGAAGCCGCCCTGCCTCTGCTGGAGCAGAAGCCCGGCTGTGATGCTGCCATTCTGGATGTGATGCTGCCCGGCATGAATGGGTTCTCGCTCTGCGAGACTATCCGCCGCACCGATCAGAAGATCGGCATCATCATCCTGAGTGCCAAGGGGCAGGAGCAGGACAAGATCCGCGGCCTGTCTATCGGTGCGGATGACTATATGACCAAGCCCTTCAGCGTCAGTGAGCTGCTGGCCCGTGTAGAGGCTCTCTGCCGCCGGGTGGGCCGCTCGGGCGGCGGCTCCGCTGCCGACGAAAGCGCCCCCACCACGCTGGTCAGCGGGGAATTTGTGCTGGATGAGAACCGCCGTGTTCTCCTCAAGGCCGGGCGGCAGATCGAGCTGACCCAGGTGGAGTTCCAGATCATGGAGCTGTTCTTCCACAACCCCGGCATCGCGCTGGTGCGGGAAAAGATCCTGAAGGGCGTGTGGGGTGAGAACTACTTCGGCGATGTGAAGATCGTGGATGTGAACATCCGCCGCCTGCGGATGAAGGTAGAGGATGAGCCCAGCCACCCCACCCACATTATGACAGTGTGGGGCTACGGCTACCGGTGGGAGGAGTAAAGAAAAAACTCTCAGTTGCGCTGTACTCGACTGCTCTCCCGACAGGAGAGCCAGGATTACTGACAGAAAGGAGGAAAAGCAATGCGCAGTGGTATTACCCACCGCTGGCTGCGGGGAAGTCTGTTCCTGACGGTGCTGCTGGTGCTGCTGGTGGAGAGCATGTTCGTGTACAACTTCAGCCGCAGCTACTACAACAGCGTCCAGCAGACCATGATGCGGCGTTTTTCCTCCATCAACGGTCAGCTGAAAATGTACACCGGCGACACGGCCCAGAAGACCGCGGCCAACCGCAGTGTGGCCCTGCGCCGGATGGTGGAGCAGTTTGCGGATAAAGACAAATATGAGTTCATGCTGCTGGACGGTTACGGCGGCGTGATCGCCTCCTCCAGCGGTACGGGCGCGGACGGCATCGTGGTGCAGGACGACTTTAACAAGGCACAGGATGCACCGGACGGCGTGGGTGTGGCCATCTACCGCACCGCCAGCGGGGAAACGGTCATGGCTGTGTGCAGTCTGGTGCCCTATGCGGCCGAGGACGTGGCTGCCATGCGCCTTGTCACCAGCCTGACGCTGGTGCAGGCGCAGCTGAAGAGCGTTTTCATCGTCAGTCTGATCGTGGTGGTGGCCATTCTGGGCTTTACAGTGGCCTCCGGCCTGTACTTTGTGCGGGGCATCGTGGTGCCGCTGGGGCAGGTGGAGCGGATCGCCGCCAGCATCGCCAGGGGAGAACTGGATGTCCGCCTGCCCGTGACCGGAGACGAGCGGGACGAGGTGGATCGCCTGCGCGGCACCATCAACCAGATGGCCGAGGGACTGGAAGAGACGGAGAAGATGAAGAACGAATTCATCAGCTCGGTCTCCCATGAGCTGCGCACGCCGCTCACCTCCATCCGGGGATGGGTGGAGACCCTGCGCACCCTGGATGACCCCACCGATGAGAACTACCGCAAGGGGTTGGAGATCATCAACAACGAGACCGCCCGCCTGTACAACATGGTGGAGGAGCTGCTGGATTTCAGCCGCCTGCAGAATGGCCGCCTGAAAATGGAGTGCCGCCCCCTGGACCTTGTGGCCGAGCTGACGGATGCTGTTCTTTTCTGTGAAGCGCGCATCCAGCGGGAGGGCCTTCTGCTGGCCTACTCTGAGCCGGAGGAGATGATCCCGGTCTACGCCGACCCCGACCGCCTGCGGCAGGTGTTCATCAACATTCTGGACAACGCCATCAAGTATTCGGCCCCCGGCGGGCGCATCACGGTCAAGATCTGGCAGGGGGAGTACAAAGCCTTCATCGAGATCATCGATCAGGGCCGCGGCATCCCGCCGGAGGATCTGGAAAACGTCAAGACCAAGTTTTACAAGGGCAGCAACTCGGTGCGGGGCAGCGGCATCGGCCTTGCGCTGGTGGATTCCATTATGACCGCACTGGACGGTACCATGGACCTCAAGAGTACGCTGGGCCGGGGCACGGTGGTCACCCTGGGCCTGCCGATCTACAAACGATAAGAGATTGTCCATATTTATCTGGTAAGATAGAGGGGCAGTTTTTACGATAGAGAGGGGCCGCAGCGCCCCATAGGAGAGCCAATGAATCAACCGAACAAGGAACGCTTCAAGACGAGTGTGGGCGGGCAGGCCCTGATGGAAGGCATTATGATGCGGGGCCCGAAAAACATCTGCTGTGCCGTCCGCAAGCCCGATGGCACCATTGAGACCAAGGTCGAGCCAACCCCTGCTCACGGCGTGTGGACGAAGATCCCGCTGGTGCGGGGAGCCATCTCGATGATCGAAAGCCTGATCATGGGATACAAGTACATGATGTACTCGGCACAGGTGAGCATGGGGGATGACTACGACCCCGCCGAAGAGGAGACCGCCTTTGAAAAATGGGTGGGCGACCATCTGGGCAAAAAGGCCGAAGATATCATGTTGGCGGCGGCTGCCGTGATCGGCGGGCTGTTTGCCATCCTGCTCTTTACCGTTCTGCCCACGGTGCTGGTGGGTGGCCTGAACCATCTGGTGCCGCTGGGCCGCTGGGCCAAGGTGGTGCTGGAGGCGGTGCTCAAGGTCGCCATCTTCCTGACCTACATGGCCGCCATCTCCCGGATGAAGGAGATCCACCGGGTGTTCGAGTACCACGGAGCAGAGCACAAGACCATTGCCTGCTACGAGGCCGGAGACCCCCTCACGGTGGAGAATGTCCACAAATATACCCGCTTCCACCCCCGGTGCGGCACCAGCTTTTTGATCCTGGTGGTCATCGTCAGCGTGTTCCTGTACAGCGTGCTGCCCTGGTCCAGCACCAGCCTGCGGGTGGTGTTCAAGCTGCTGCTCCTGCCGCTGGTCATGGGCATCAGCTACGAGCTGCTCAAGTGGTGCGGCCGGTCGGATAACATCGCCACCCGCATCATCCGGCAGCCCGGCATCTGGGTGCAGCATCTGACCGTGTTTGAGCCGGACGACAGCATGATCGAGGTGGCCATTGCCGCCGTCACGCCGGTCCTGCCCGAGGACCCGGAGGACGGCAGATGGTAACCGCAGGGATGCTGCCCCGGGCAGCAGTCCGGGAGGTGGAGGCACGCCTGCGCGCCGCAGGCTGCCCCGACGCGGATTTTGACGCGGCCGAGCTCTTCCGGCTGGCAGCGGGCGGGGATGCCCGCCTTGCCGATGCTCCGCTGGGTGCAGAGCAGGCAGAGCGGCTGGAAGCCCTGACGGCCCGCCGCGCGGCCCGGGAGCCTTTGCAATACCTTTGCGGCAGCTGGCCCTTCCTTGACTTTGAGCTGGCTGTCGGCCCCGGCGTGCTCTGCCCCCGGGCCGATACTGAGGTGGTGGCCGAAGCCGCCGCCGGAATGCTGGCTGGGGTGGAGGCACCCCGGGTGCTCGACCTCTGTGCCGGCACGGGCTGTTTGGGGCTGGGCGTGAAGCGCTTCTGCCCGGCGGCACAGGTCACCGGTCTGGAGAAGAGCCCTGCGGCATACCGCTATCTGGAACAGAACGCCCATCTCTCCCCGGCGCTGACCATCACCCCGGTGCAGGGAGATCTGTTCACCTACTGGCAGACCCTGCCGGAGGGGCAGCTGGACCTCATTGTGTCGAACCCGCCTTATTTGACCGCCGCCGAGATGGGCGAACTGCAGCCCGAGGTGGCGCAGGAGCCTGCCATGGCGCTGGAAGCGGGGGAGGATGGGCTGGTATTTTACCGCGCCATTGCGGAACACTACCAGAAAGCTCTGCGCCCCGGCGGTGCCCTTGCCCTGGAGATCGGCTGGCAGCAGCGGGAAGCTGTAACGGCCCTGCTTGCCGCCAACGGGTGGGCGGACATCGTGTGCAGAAAAGACTTTGGCGGCAATGACCGCTGTGTGATGGCGAGAAAACAATAAAAATATCTACAACTTCCTGTTGTAATATCTGTAAAATGTGTTATACTAGTACCGAAAGAATTGGAATGCCCGCGCCTGCGTTTGGCCGCACCGCGCCGGGAACAGATGACAAAGGAGCATGACACTATGGCAAAAAATCAGAACAACAACGTTGCCCCGGCGACCCAGAAGACCGATCCCGGTGCCAAGAAGGATGCGCTGGCCACGGCACTGGCCCAGATCGAAAAGCAGTTTGGCAAGGGCGCTGTGATGAAGCTGGGCGACAACGCCGCCATGCAGGTGGATGCCATCTCGACCGGCAGCATCGGCCTGGATCTGGCACTGGGCGTGGGCGGCGTGCCCCGGGGCCGCATCATTGAGGTGTACGGCCCTGAATCCAGTGGTAAGACCACGCTGGCCCTGCATGTTCTGGCCGAAGCCCAGAAGAAGGGCGGCGATGTTGCCTTCATCGACGTGGAGCACGCGCTGGACCCTGTGTATGCCGAGGCGCTGGGCGTGGACATCAACAACCTGCTGGTCAGCCAGCCCGATACCGGTGAGCAGGCCATGGAGATCTGCGAGGCGCTGGTGCGCTCCGGTGCCATTGATGCCATCGTTGTGGACTCTGTTGCCGCCATGGTGCCCCGCGCTGAGATCGAGGGCGAGATGGGCGACAGCCATGTGGGCCTGCAGGCCCGCCTGATGAGCCAGGCCATGCGCAAGCTGACCAGCGTCATCGGCAAGACCAACACCGTCTGCATCTTCATCAACCAGCTGCGTGAAAAGGTCGGCGTGGTCTACGGCAACCCCGAGGTCACCACCGGCGGCCGCGCCCTGAAGTATTATTCCTCTGTCCGCATCGATATCCGCCGCGTGGAGGGCCTGAAGGATTCCTCCGGCCAGTTCATCGGCAACCACACCCGTGCCAAGATCGTCAAGAACAAGGTGGCTCCTCCGTTCCGTGAGGCTGAGTTCGACATCATGTTCGGCGAGGGTATCTCCAAGATGAGTGAGCTCATCGATCTGGGTGTCAAGCTGGGCATCGTTCAGAAGAGCGGTGCATGGTTCAACTACGGCGATATCCGCCTGGGTCAGGGCCGCGACAACGCCAAGCAGTTCCTGCGTGATAACCCCGAGATCGCCAACGATATCGAGGGTCAGGTGCGCGCCAATGCCGACAAGCTCTATGCCACCCGCCGCCCGGGAGGCAAGGCTGCCGCTGCCCCCGCAGAGGGGGAACCGGCAGCTCCTGCCACAGCAAAGGAGCCGGTGGTCAAGGCTCCCGCCCGCAGCAGCGAGAGTGAGCTGGATATCATGGTGGAAGAGTAAATGGCCTTTTACAGCCGTGGCCGCCGCCCGCTGGCCGAAGAGGAAAAATCTACCGATGCCGCCAAGGCCCGTACCCGGGCCATGGAGCTGCTGGCCGGGCAGGAGCTTTCCTCGGGCCAGCTGTATGAGCGGCTGAACCGCCGCTATACCCAGCAGACCAGTGCCGCCGTGGTGGCAGAGATGGTGCAGCGGGAGTATATCAACGATGCCCGCTATGCCGAGACCCGTGCCCACGCCCTGCTGGCGGCAAAAAAGAGCCGCCGCGCCGCTGCCCAGAATCTGCGGCAGAAGGGGCTGGCCGCAGGCGAGATCCAGCAGGCGCTGGATGCTGTTTACACCCCCGATGTCTCCGGCGAGGACCCGGAGCTGGAAGCCGCCGCCGCTCTGGTGGAAGGGCATTACCGCAAAAAGCTGGAAGCGGGCCGCAGGGATCTGGTCATTGCGGCCCTGCAGCGGCGGGGATTTTCGTATTCCGTCATTAAGGAAGCCATTCGCAGGGTGGAGGAGGGGGAATAACCCTCTCAGTCAAAGCCTGCGGCTTTGCCAGCTCCCCCGAAGGGGGAGCTTTTCCGGAGCAAATCGTAAAAAATCAAAAGCATCCCTCAAAAGAGAAAGAGAGTATCATCCCTTATGAAAATTGCATGTATTTCCCTTGGCTGCCCCAAGAACCAGGTCGATCTGGACGTGATGGTGCACATCCTGCTTTCGGCCGGTCACGAGACGGTGGCCGACCTGGGTGAAGCCGATGTTATTCTGGTCAACACCTGCGGCTTTATCGAGAGCGCCAAGACCGAGGCCATTGAGAACATTCTGGAGGCCTGCGCCTACAAGCAGCAGAACCCGGAGCTGAAGGTCATCGTCACCGGCTGCCTGGCCGAGCGCTACCGCAGCCAGATCGAGGAGGAGATCCCCGAGGTGGACGCTGTGGTGGGCTGTGCCTCCAACAAGGCCATTGACACCATCGTGGCCCGCCTGTTCCAGGGTGAGAACCATCTGGAAAGCTACGGTGCCAAAAAGGACTTTCCGCTGGGCGGCAAGCGTGTCATCGGCACGCCCGCCCACTATGCGTACTTAAAGATCGCAGAGGGCTGCAACAACCGCTGCCACTACTGCGCCATCCCCGGCATCCGCGGCCCGCTGCACAGCCGCGATATGGCCGACTGCGTGGCCGAAGCCCGCTGGCTGGCCGGTGAGGGCGTGAAGGAGCTGATCGTGGTGGCGCAGGACCCCACCGCCTACGGCGAGGACTGGGGCAAGCCCGGCAGCATCTGTGAGCTGCTGGACAAGCTGAACAAGGTGCCGGGCCTTGAGTGGATCCGCATCATGTACGCCTACCCGGAGCGCATCACCGATGACTTTATTGCCGCCATGAAGCGGAACGAGAAGGTGGTGCCTTACCTCGACCTGCCCATCCAGCACTGCAACGATACCATCCTCAAAAATATGAACCGCCGCTCCACCCGTGCGGAGCTGCTGGAGGTCATCGGCAAGCTGCGCCGGGAGATTCCCGGCATCACCCTGCGCACCACCCTGATCGCAGGCTTCCCCGGCGAGACCGAGGAGCAGTTTGAGGACCTGTGCAACTTCGTCAAGGAGGTCAGATTTGACCGTCTGGGCTGCTTTGCCTATTCTGCCGAGGAGAACACCGTGGCCGCAAAGATGGACGGCCAGATCGATCAGGAGACCAAGGACCGGCGCGCAGAGCTGGTGATGCAGATCCAGACCGGCATCATGGCCCAGAAACAGGCCGAAAAGGTGGGCCAGACCGTCCGTGTGCTCTGTGACGGCATCGACGAGGAGAGCGGCCTGTACCTCTGCCGTACCACCGGCGATGCTCCCGAGGTGGATGGCAATGTCTGCGTTTCCAGCGAGGAGCCGCTCTACCCCGGCCAGTTCTATGATGTGCTGGTGGAGGATAGCGACCTTTACGATCTGTACGGAACGGTTGCAAAATAACAAATTGGAGGAATCTATATGAATCTGCCCAATAAGCTCACCCTGACCCGCATCATTCTGGTGCCGGTGTTCATGGTCTTCGTTTCCCTGACCCAGATCGGCACGGAAGATTTCAACCCCACTTGGTATCTGGTGGCAGGCATCATCTTTGCCGCGGCCAGCTTTACCGATTTTCTGGACGGCCATCTGGCCCGGAAGTGGAACATGGTCACCGACTTTGGCAAGTTTGCCGATCCGCTGGCCGACAAACTGCTGACCACCGTGGCCTTCATTTACATGCTGCGGGACGGGGTGTGCAGCCCGGTGGTGCTCTGCATCATCTTGGCCCGCGAGTTTGCCGTGTCCGGCCTGCGGATGGTGGCTGCAGGTGCAAAGGACGGCAAGGTGATCGCCGCCAACATGTGGGGCAAGGTCAAGACTGTGCTGCAGATGCTGACCATCATCTTCTACTACTTCGGCACCGCATTGACCTGGGGCAATTCCATTATGATAGGCGCTGACTGCGTGTTCCTCTCTTACTGGCTGTGCTGGCTGGTGGCCATTGCCACCGCCATCTCCGGCATCAAGTACCTGTGGGACAACCGCAGCTTCATCAATACCGCAAAATGATCAAGAAGACCGCCATTCTCTGCTCCATTTTCCTGAACCTCTGCATCGTGCGGTGGGAGCCGATGGCCATCCGGATGACCTGGGAAGCGGTGGGCAGCCAGACCTTCACCTTTTACACCGAGAACTCCAATGTCTTTGCGTTCTTTGTCTGCCTGCTGGTGGCGGTGTGTCAGGTGATCTGCCTGTTCACGGGGCGGCAGCTGCCCCGCTGGGTCAAGACGCTCAAGTACATTGCCACCTGCTGCCTGACCATGACCTTCCTGACCGTGGTGTTCGTGCTGGGGCCCTGCTGTGCCGACCAGGGCGGCGTGGTGTTCCTGCTGACCGAGAGCTCCATGCTCTACCACCACCTGCTCAACCCGCTGTGTGCCTTTGTCTCCTTTGTCCTGCTGGAACGGGAGCCAAAGCTGCCTGCGCGGTGCGTTCCGCTGGCGTTGGTCCCCACGATGCTCTATGGCTCTGTGGCCCTCTGGGCCAATTACCAGCGGCTCATCACCGGGCCTTACCCGTTCCTGCTGGTCTATCAGCAGACCACCCGGCAGACGGTGCTGTGGTGTGCGGCCATCCTGGCCATGAACCTGCTCTACGCCTGGCTTGTCTGGCGGCTGGGCGGGAACCGCTGCAAAAAGAGAACTGTGGGCTTGCTTTTCAGAAGCTGAGATGCAAAAAAGGCTCTCTGCCGGTTTTGGCAGAGAGCCTTTTCTCGTATTCCACTTACAGCAGGGGGATCCCGGCCTTTGCGCAGGCCGCGCGGGTGGCTTCGTCCCAGACGCTTGCCTGTACCTCGCCGATGTGGGCGCTGCCCAGCAGCAGCATGCACAGACGGCTCTGGCCGATGCCGCCGCCGATGGTGTAGGGCAGCTCACCGTTCAGCACTGCCTTGTGGAAGGGCAGGGTGCGGCGGTCGTCACAGCCTGCCATGGTCAGCTGCCGGTCCATGCTCTCGGGGCTGACGCGGATGCCCATGCTGCTCAGCTCGTAGCTGCACTGCAGGGGCTCGTTCCAGAACAGCAGGTCGCCGTTCAGGTCCCAGTCGTCGTAGTCGGGGGCGCGGCCGTCATGGGGCTTGCCGCTCTTCAGGGGAGCACCGATCTTCATCAGGAAGGTGGTGCCGTTCTCCTTTACAAAGGCGTTCTCGCGCTCCTTCGGGGTCAGGTCAGGGTACTTGTCTTCCAGCTCCTGGGTGGTGATAAAGGTCACGTTGGGGGTGTGCAGGGGCAGATCCTGCAGCTGGGGGAACATGGCGTGCAGATTCATCTCGGTGGCGCAGACGGCCGACACGATGGAGCGCACCACATTCTTCAGGTAGGCCTCGCTGCGGTCCTCCTCGCGGATGACCTTCTCCCAGTCCCACTGATCCACATAGACGGAGTGGAGGTTGTCCAGCTCCTCGTCTCGGCGGATGGCGTTCATGTCGCAGTACAGGCCCTTGCCCACACGGAAGCCGTAGTCCTTCAGGGCCTTGCGCTTCCACTTTGCCAGCGACTGCACCACCTGTGCCTCGATGCCGCTGTCCCGGATGTCAAAGGTGACCTTGCGCTCCACGCCGTTCAGGTCATCGTTCAGGCCGGTGGAAGCCTCCAGAAACAGCGGAGCTGACACGCGGTAGAGGTTCAGCGTGGCACACAGGGTGTCGGCGAACAGCCGCTTCACGGTGCCGATGGCACGCTGGGTGTCGTACAGGTTCAGCGCGGGTGTGTAGTTCTGCGGGATCATCGTTTTGCTCATAACAGTTTACCCCTCTCTTTCCGTTCTCCGCCGCCGAATTGCGGCACTGGAACGGCTTTCCCTTTAGTACAGTAAATTATGGCACAATTTCAGAGCGTTGTAAAGGGGAGAACGCAAAGCCGGTGCAATTCGGGAGCTTACGCCTCTGCCACGGCCTCGATCTCGCACAGGACACCCTTGGGCAGATCCTTGACAGCAACGCAGCTGCGGGCGGGCTTGGAGGTGAAATACTTTGCGTAGACCTCGTTGAAGGCGGCAAAGTCGGCGATATCGGCCAGGAAGCAGGTGGTCTTGATGACCTTGTCGTAGCCGGAACCGGCGGCTTCCAGGATCGCACCCACGTTCTTGCAGCTCTGCTCGGTCTGGGCGGCGATGCCCTCGGGCACAGTGCCGTCTGCGGGGTTCACAGGGATCTGGCCGGAGGTGTAGACAAAACCGCCTGCGATGAAGCCCTGAGAGTAGGGGCCGATCGCGCCGGGAGCTTTTTCAGTAGCGATGACTTTCATGGAAAATACCTTCTTTCTGTGTGTTTGATGGAGCTTCTCTCTTCGGGGAGAAAAATTCTGCTGCTTGAAGTCTACACCATGCGGCGGGATGTGTCAATCCGGGAGGGACTTTTTGCCCGCGCGGCCTTTACAAGCAGGCAAAAAGGCGGTATCCTTAATCTATTGATACACCACCCTTCAGGAGGAACCCATGGATATCCGCCAGCTGCACTATTTTCTGGTTTTGTGCGAAGAAATGAACTACACCCGCGCGTCACAGCGGCTGTTTCTGTCGCGGCAGGCCCTGCGGCAGAGCATCACGGCGCTGGAAGCCGAGCTCTGCGGCCCGCTGTTCGTCAGCGCCCACCACAAACTCTCGCTCACCGAGCGGGGGCTGAGCTTGCAGCGCCATGCGGCCCCGGTGGTGGAACAGTTCCAGCAGATGCAGGCGGCCCTCCATGCGGAGATCCAGTCGGCCCAGCCGGTGCGCATCGGCATCAGTGTCTCACTGGTACCGGACTACCTGCCCGGGCTGGAGACCCAGCTGGACAAGTTCCGCCAGCAGTACCCCCACATTGAGATGCGGTTCCGCCTGCTGGAAAACGATGCCGTGGCCGATGGTGTGGAGCAGGGCGAGCTGGACGCGGGCCTTGTGATGGACCTGGGCACGGCGGCCCCGGTGCTGGCCCGCACCACCCTGCGGGCCGACCCGGCCTGCCTGCTGGTGCCGCGCGGCCATCCCTTCTGGGAGAAGGAGCGGGTGCCGCTTTCGGCCCTGCGGGGCCAGCGGGTGCTGCTGCCCAGCCTGCGGCAGGATCTGTTCAGCCCCCTGTGGGATGCCTGCGCCAGGGAGGGCTTTGCACCCAACGCGGAGATCGGCCCCAGCTTCTATCAGGCATACTATCTGGTCCAGGAGCAGCTCTGCACCTGCCTGACCCGCTATGAGCCGGGAGCACGGCGGGAGCTGGACCGGGTGCGGGACGTGCTGCTGGAAGATCTGCCGCCCCTCTGCGTTTCGATGGTGCAGCGGCGCGACCACAACTCGGCTTATCTTGACCTGCTGCGGGGCTACCTGATGGAGGTCATCGGGGGAGCGGCATCCCTGCCGCCCCGGCGGGGCCGCCCGGCAAAGCCCTTCTACAACTTCCCGGTGCTGTCCAGCGCCGCCCCCAAGGCGGCACCGCAGCACCCGGCTCCGGGTACCCAGCTGCCCTTTGCGGGCGGGAACAACTTCCGGGAGCTGGGCGGCTACGAGGCCGACGAGGGCAAGCATGTCAAGTGGGGGCAGATCTACCGCGGCATTCCCACCGGACTGCTGACCGGGGCAGCTGACCGTAAGCTGCTGGACAGCCTGGGCCTGCGGCTCATCCTCGATCTGCGCAGCGAGTCCGAGGCAGCGGAGCAGCCCGACTATGTGCCCGATGGCGCGCGGCTGGTGCGCATCTGCGGGCTTTGCCACCCGGACGGAAGCGAGATCTCCTTTTCTCCCGGGGACATTGAAAAGCTGCTCAAGGGCAAGAAGGATGAGGAGCATAACCTTGCCGATGCCATGTATGAACAGATGCTCTTCCGCAATAAGGCCTACAAGGAGCTGTTCCGGGCACTGGAGGCAGGCGAAACGCCGATCCTGTTCCACTGCTCCGGCGGGAAAGACCGCACCGGCGTGGCGGCCATGCTCATCCTGCTGGCGCTGGGCGCTTCCGATGAAACGATCTGTCAGGATTTTGTCCGGACCAATGTCTGCCGCCGCCCGGAGCTGGAAAAGATCTGGGCCGCCCATGCCGAGGAGATCGAGGCGCATCCCGAACAGAAGCAGTTCTATCAGGGCATTGCCGGTGTCCACCCGGAGTCTGCCCCCTTTGTGCTGAACACCATCCGCAAAGAGTATGGCACCACCGATGCCTATCTTGAAGCCGAATACGGCCTGACCCCCGCCCGTCTGATGCGGCTGCGGCGGATGTATCTGGAATAATGGCTGTTTTTTTAGAAAATTCCTTTCACTTTACTTGACATTGTACCAAATGTTTCGTAATATAAGAAGTAGTATGGAATCCATGACGCTGCGTGCAGGGATCTTCCACAACCAAAGTTCAATGGGGCTTCATCTGCCCGTTTTTATATGAAAACCTTGTAGATAAAAAAGCTGCATCAGGCCGCAGGGGCAAACATGCCCTTTTTGTGCGGTGCTGTTGTCTGTTTTGTTGTTGAGAGCTTGATTTTGTATTGTTGACCCACGCCTTGCGCGGCAGCGTCTCCAGATTTTAGTTGATTTTGAACTTTAATTGTAAGGAGAGTGAACACGATGTCCCCGATCATTCTGTTGATCGTGGTCGTGGTTGCTGCTGTTGCTGCCGGCGCGGGTTATTTTATTGGTTACAACAACCGTAAAAAGACCGCCGAGGCACAGATCGGCAGCGCAGAAGCCGAGGCTACCCGCCTGGTGAACGAAGCGATCAAGACCGCTGACCAAAAACGAAAAGAAGCTGTTCTGGAAGCCAAGGACGAGGCTTTCCGCCTGAAAGCCGAGGTCGATGCCCAGAAGGCAGAGGCCGACAAGGAGATCAAGCAGCGCCGTGCTGAGATCAGCCGCCAGGAGAACCGCATTGACCAGAAGGAAAATGCGCTGGACCGCAAGACCGAAGCCCTGGAAAAGAAGGAAGAAGAGCTCAAGAAAAAGCACGAGGAGGCCGACAGCCGTCTGGCTGAGGTGGATGCCATCCGTGCCAAGGAGATGGAGCGCCTGGAGACCCTGGCGGGCCTGAGCCAGGAGGATGCCCGCGAAGTGCTGCTGCACAAGGTGGACGAGGAGCTCACCCACGAGAAGGCTGTCCGTGTGGCTGCCTACGAGACTGACCTGAAGGAAAACTGCGATAACATCGCCCGCAACATGATCGGTCAGGCCATCAGCCGCTGCGCCGCTGACCACTGCAGCGAGACCACCGTCAGCGTGGTGCCCCTGCCCAGCGACGAGATGAAGGGCCGCATCATCGGCCGTGAGGGCCGCAACATCCGCGCGCTGGAAACTGCCACCGGCGTGGATCTTATCATCGACGATACCCCGGAGGCCATCACCCTGTCCTCCTTTGACCAGACCCGCCGCGAGGTTGCCCGCATGACGCTGGAGCGCCTGATCGGTGATGGCCGCATCCACCCCGCCCGCATTGAGGAGACGGTGGAGAAGTGCCGCCACGACCTTGAGCTGCAGATGAAGCGGGAGGGCGAGCGCGCCGTGATGGAACTTGGCATCCACGGTCTGCACCCCGACCTCATCAAGCTCATCGGCCGCCTGAAGTACCGCACCAGCTTTGGCCAGAACGCTCTGACCCACAGCATGGAGGTGGCCTGGCTGGCCGGTCTGCTGGCAGGCGAGATGGGCGTGAACGTCACGCTGGCCCGCCGTGCCGGTCTGCTGCATGATATCGGCAAGGCCCTTGACCATGAGATCGAGGGCAGCCATGTCCAGATCGGTGTGGATATCTGCCGCAAGTACAAGGAAAACACCCAGATCATCCATGCCATTGAGGCCCACCACGGCGATGTGGAGCCCAAGACCCCGCTGGCCTTTATCATTCAGGCCTGCGATGCCATCAGCGCCGCACGTCCCGGTGCCCGCCGCGAGAACGTGGAGAGCTATGTCAAGCGTCTGGAAAATCTGGAGGAGATCTCTTCCAGCTTTGAGGGCGTGGAGCAGGCCTTTGCCGTTCAGGCCGGCCGCGAAGTCCGCATCATGGTCAAGCCCGATGTCATCAGCGATGATCAGGTCATCTTGCTGGCCCGCCAGATCGCCAAGAAGATCGAGGATACCCTCGATTATCCCGGCCAGATCAAGGTCAACGTCATCCGCGAGAGCCGCGCCATCGAGTACGCGAAGTAAGATCAGAACCAAGAGGAGCCCGTTGTGTTCGTACAGCGGGCTCCTTTTTTGTCTGTGAGTCTCTCGGGCGCGTCGTGTCAGATCTCCGGGCAGGGGAGCCAGGTTTATGAGGCTGCCTGTCTTGTCTCTCCTGCTGGGAGAGGGGTCGCCGCGAAGCAATGACAAAGAGAACTGATATAAGCTGAACAGATTTCAACTCTTAATAAAATGAAGTGAATGAAGTTAAATGTACTCCGTAGGAATACAAGTTGTGGCTTTAATGCAAGAACTGTCTTTATGCAAAATACAGCACAGGAGAAAAACTATACAAAAATTAGTTTCCATTTTCGGCAGGATGTTGGACAAAGGGGAGAAATGGGCCTTTTGGGAGAACAAATTCGGCAAAAAGTCTTTTCTTTGCCGACGGATGGATGTATAATGCGGCCATGGCACAAGGGTGTGCAGAAGCTCCAGAGGGGGAGCAGAGCCCCTTGTGCATTTTCAGAAACTGATGCTTTATCAGTGTAGAGCATTAAAGAGAGGGGAAAACATATATGAAATTCGATCGTCGTATTTCGCGCCGCAGCTTCCTGGCAGCTGCCGGTGTCACCTCTGCCGCGCTGGCTCTGACAGCCTGCGGCGGCTCTTCCAGCTCCACGGCTGCATCTTCTGCAGCCAGCGGCGCTTCCTCTGCTGCGGCTGGCACCGCACAGGGCGGCACCCTGAACATCATGCTGGAGACCGAGGTCCAGTCTCTGGACCCCCAGGTGGCCACCGACGGCACCTCCTTTGAGGTCATCGCGGATTACACCGATGGCCTGATGCAGATGGATGCTGACGGTGCAGCAGTTCCCGCCATGGCGGAGACTTATGACATCAGCGAGGACGGCAAGACCTACACCTTCCACCTGCGCGATGCAAAGTGGTCCAACGGTGAGGCCGTGACCGCCGCTGACTTTGTGTTTGGCTGGCAGCGCGCCGTAGACCCCGCTACCGCTTCCGAGTATTCCTACATGCTGTCCGACATTGGTCAGGTGGTCAACGCCGCTGAGATCATTGCCGGTGAAAAGCCTGTTACCGACCTGGGCGTGACCGCAGTGGATGACAAGACCCTGGAGGTGCAGCTGAACGTTCCTGTCAGCTACTTCCTGAGCCTGATGTACTTCCCCACCTTCTACCCGGTGAACGAGGCCTTCTACAACACCTGCGCTGACACCTTTGGCACCAGCCCCGAAACGGTGCTGTCCAACGGCGCGTTCGTGCTGACCGATTATCAGCCCGCCGCCACCGCCTTTGCGATGGAAAAGAACCCCGATTACTATGATGCGGATAAGATCGCTCTGGACGGTCTGGCCTATCAGGTCATCAAGGACAGCCAGCAGGCTCTGATGAGCTATCAGACCGGCACGCTGGATATCACCCTGCTGAACGGTGAGCAGGTCGATCAGGTCAAGGATGATCCCGAGTTTACCAGCGTGGGTGCCGGTTACCTGTGGTACATCAGCCCCAACATCGACGCTGTGCCTGATCTGGCAAACCTGAACCTGCGCAAGGCCATGACCTTTGCGCTGGATCGGGATGCCATTACCGGCGATGTGCTGAAGGATGGTTCCACCCCCGCATACACCGCCGTTCCCGCACAGTTTGCAACCGGCCCCGACGGCAGCGATTTCAGCGCCGACCAGACCAAGTTTGCAGATGACTGTGCTTATGACCCCGAGAAGGCCAAGGAGCTCTTTGAGACCGCCAAGGCTGAGCTGGGCAAGGATACCTTCACCTTTGATATGGTGGTGGATGCCGATGATGCACCCCAGAAGGTGGCTCAGGTCGTCAAGGAGCAGTTGGAGACCACGCTGGAGGGCCTGACCATCAACCTGACCGTGGAGCCCAAGAAGCAGCGCGTGCAGGATATGCAGGACGGCACCTTTGAGCTGGGTCTGACCCGCTGGGGCCCCGACTACGCTGACCCCATGACCTATCTGGGCATGTGGGTGACCGGCAACTCCAACAACTACGGTCTGTGGAGCGATGCCGACTACGATGCCATCATTGACGAGTGCACCACCGGTGATTTGTGCACCGACCCTGAGGGCCGCTGGGCTGCCCTGTACGAGGCAGAGCAGATCGTTCTGGAGCAGGCGGTCATCTTCCCCCTGTACGGCCAGTGCAACGCTGAGATGGTCTCCTCTGCCGTCAAGGGTGTCGAGCATCACCCCTGCGCTCTGAACCGTGTGTACAAGAACACCACCAAGAGCGAGTAAACAACTGAATCGCTGAACAAGGCCGCACAGTGGCCCGCAAAGAGCCACTGTGCGCCTTTTTGGCATTGTGCCTGTCCGCGGCAGACGAACGACTGACCGCGAGATCCCGGAAGGAAAAGGGGGTCCACCCGACGTGAAAAAATATACGCTCAAGCGAATCCTGACCTCGCTGTTCACACTGCTGGCAATTTTGCTGGTGCTGTTTATCCTGATGCAGCTGATGCCCGGTTCGCCCTTCAATGATGAAAAGCTGACGCCCGATATGCGGGCTGCCCTGTATGCAAAGTACGGCCTGGATCAGCCCATCTACATCCAGTTCTTCCGCTATGTGGGCAATATGCTCCGCGGAGATCTTGGCGTGAGCTATAACATCTCCAAGAATACACCCATCTCCCAGCTCATCCAGAGCCGCCTGCCCATCTCCATTCAGGTGGGCGGCATGGCTGTGACGCTGGGTGCCGCTGTGGGCCTGGTGCTGGGCATCATTGCCGCACTCAAGCGGGATACCATTTTTGATACCATCGCCACCATCATCTCGGTCATCGGCGTGTCGGTGCCTTCCTATGTGTTCGCACTGGCCCTGAGCTATGCCTTTGGCTTCAAGCTCCGCTGGTTCCCAATGCTGTTCTCCGCCAAGGATGTCTTTGGCTCCAGCGTCCTGCCCAGCATTTCGCTTTCCATGTTCACCATGGCCTCCATTGCCCGCTTTACCCGCAGTGAGATGATCGAAGTCCTTGATTCCGATTACATGCTGCTGGCCGAGAGCAAGGGCATCTCCGGCCCGGCGCTGATCTTCCGCCATGCCCTGCGCAATGCCCTCATCCCCATCATCACGGTGCTGGCACCCCTGATCGTGGATCTGATGACCGGCTCGCTGGTGGTGGAAAAGATCTTCGCCATTCCCGGCGTGGGCAGCCTGCTGGTCACGGCCATCCAGTCCAACGATTACAACGTGGTCATTGGCCTGAGCTTTATTTACAGCGCCATGTACATTGGCATCATGCTGGTCGTTGACCTGCTCTACGGCATCATCGATCCGCGCATTCGTCTGGCAAAGGGGGATGACTGATATGGCAGAAAAAGCGATCCGCCTGGGCGGCGAATCCACAGCGGATGCCATCGTCAGCGCGGTGGATTCCCTGTATCCCGAGCACACCTTTGAGGACAAGGAGTTTGCCCTCAAGCACAACGACGATGAGATCAGCGTAGATACCAACTTTGCGGCCCAGAACTTCTGGAAGGAAGCGCTCATCCGCTTTTTTAATAAGAAGAGCGCCGTGCTGGGCCTGATCCTGATCGTTGTCATCGTGCTGCTGGCCGTTTTTGGCCCGGGCATGAACAGCTATACCTACTCCGGCCAGGATCTGAGCCAGAAGAACTTTGCTCCCCGTGTGCCGGGCATCGAGCGCCTCGGCATCCTGGACGGCAGCGAGAAGATGAGCACCACCACCGGCAGCAAGAGCGTCAACGCCTATGTGGAAAAGGGCAAGGACGATGTCTACTACTGGTTCGGCAGTGACCTGTACGGCCGCGATATCTGGACCCGCACCTGGGAGGGTGCCCGTGTCTCCCTGATCATCGCGGTGGCCGCCGCTGTCATCGATATGGTCATCGGCATGAGCTATGGCCTGATCTCCGGCTACTTTGGCGGCAGGGTGGATATGGTGATGCAGCGCTTCCTCGAGGTAGCCAACGGCATCCCCCGTCTGGTCATCGTTACGCTGCTGCTGCTGGTGCTGCAGCCCGGCATGGTCACCATCATCTTTGCCCTGATGCTGACCGAGTGGGTGGGCATGAGCCGCATTGCCCGCGCCGAGATGCTCAAACTGAAGGATCAGGAATTCGTGCTGGCCTCCCGCACGCTGGGTGCAGGCAGCTTCTTCATCATCTTCAAGGAAGTGCTGCCCAACATCATCGGACCCATCATCACGCAGGTCATGTTCAGCATCCCCACCGCCATCTTTACCGAAGCATTCCTGTCCTTTGTGGGTCTGGGCATCCCGGTGCCCCAGTGTTCGCTGGGTTCTTTGATCAGTGAGCTGTACAACAGCTTCACCACCCACCCCTATCAGATCATTCCGCCCATTGTGGTGATGAGCCTGCTGATGCTCAGCTTCAATCTGGTGGCCGATGGTCTGCGCGAGGCCCTGGACCCCAAGATGAAGAGTATGTAAGGAGGAACACCCCATGCCTGAGAACAAAAAAGAACAGGTCTTGTCGGTGCGAGACCTTGATATCACTTTTAAGACCACCGCAGGCCCGGTGCACGCCATCCGGGGTGTGAACATCGACCTGTACAAGGGCGAGACCGTTGCGCTGGTGGGCGAGTCCGGCTCCGGCAAGTCCGTGACCATGAAGGCCGCCATGGGCATTCTGGCCAAGAACGCCACCGTGAACAGCGGCTCCATCCAGTTCAGCTACCACCATGCAGACGGCTCTCCCGAGACGGTGGACCTGCTGCAGAAGGACAAAAAATGGATCCGCCGCCACATCAATGGCAAGCGCATCGCCATGGTGTTCCAGGACCCCATGACCAGCCTTGACCCCACCATGACCATTGGCAAGCAGATCATGGAGGGAATGCTCTGGCACTTCAAGATGCCCAAGGCCGAGGCCTACAAAAAGGCACTGGAGCTGCTGGAGGAGGTGGGCATCACCGATGCGGAAAAGCGGATGAAGAATTACCCCCACCAGCTGTCCGGCGGTATGCGCCAGCGCGTGGTCATTGCCATTGCCCTGTCCTGCGATCCGGACCTGCTCATCTGCGATGAGCCCACCACGGCACTGGACGTGACGATCCAGGCCAAGATCCTGGAGCTGATCCGCAGCATCCAGAAGGAGCGCGGCATCTCGGTCATTTACATCACCCACGACCTGGGCGTTGTGGCAAAGGTGGCCGACTATGTGGATGTCATGTACGCGGGCAAGATCGTGGAGACCGGCACCATTGACGAGATCTTCTACGACCCCAAGCATCCCTACACCTGGGGCCTGCTGTCGGCCATGCCTGATCTGGACACCGCCGATGACCGTCTGTACACCATCCCGGGCTCTCCGCCGAACCTGCTGCATGAGAAGCCGGGCGATGCCTTTGCACCCCGCAACCGCTTTGCCCTGCACATCGATGATGAAGTCGATCCTCCCATGTTCAAAATCAGCGAGACCCACTATGCGGCCACCTGGCTGCTGGATCCCCGGGCCCCCAAGGTGGAAATGCCGCCGGAGCTGGCCCAGCGCATCAGCCGCATGAAAGCGGATGCAGAAAAGATCAAGGAGGCGGAATAAATGGCTGCACAGAGCGCGACCCCGCTTCTGAAAGTAGAGGGCCTGAAACAGTATTTCAAGGTGAACAAGAACTTCACCGTTAAGGCTGTGGACGACGTGAGCTTTGAGATCTACCCCGGCGAGACCTATGGTCTGGTGGGCGAATCCGGCTCCGGCAAGTCCACCATCGGCCGGAGCATCATCCGGCTGTACGACCCCACCGCAGGCAAGATCACCTTTGACGGGCAGGACATCAGCGGACACCTGAGCCACGCACAGAACAACACCCTGCGCACCCAGATGCAGATGATCTTCCAGGATCCCATGGCCAGCCTGAACCCCCGCAAAAAGGTGGAGGACATCATCGGCGAGGGATTGGACATCCACCACATGTACAAGACCCCGGCGGAGCGCCGGGAGAAGGTGGAAAAAATTCTGGCCAAGGTGGGCCTTGCCCCGGAACACGCCGAGCGTTACCCCCATCAGTTCTCGGGCGGCCAGCGCCAGCGTGTGGGCATCGCCCGCGCCCTGATCATGAACCCCAAGCTCATCATCGCCGATGAGTGCATCTCGGCACTGGATGTGTCCATTCAGGCGCAGGTGGTCAACCTGATGAAGGATATCCAGCAGGAGACCGGCACGGCCTACCTCTTCATTGCCCATGACCTTTCCATGGTCAAGTATATCTCTGACCGCATCGGGGTGCTCCATCTGGGCCACCTGCTGGAGACCGGCACCACCGAGGAGATCTTTGAGCATCCCATCCACCCCTACACCCGGAGCCTGCTGTCGGCCATCCCACTGCCCAACCCTGTTGTGGAAAAGTGCCGCGTGGCCGAGACCTACGATTACGCCGCCTCCGGCATCGATTACAGCCTGGGTACCAGCCACCATGTTGCGGGCAGCCACTACGTCAAGTGCACAGACGCAGAGTTTGCCCAGTGGTGCAGGTAGACCATATCCTCCCAGCAAATGCAAAGCGCCCCCGCACACCGGTGTTTCCGGCAGGCGGGGGCGCTGCTTTTTGTAGGAAGTTCAGAAGGTCAGCCGCATCTGGTACCACACCACGCCGCCGTGGGTGGAGCCGGAAACGCCTTCGCTGACAAAGCCGAAGCCGGCGTAATAGTGCACGAGCCTGTCCTTGCAGGTGAGCACCAGCCCCCTGCGGCCCTGAGCCTTTGCATCGGCGATGGCCCGGCGGAGCAGCTGCCCGGCCAGGCCCTGCTTCCGGTATTCGGGCAGGGTGTTCACCCCAAAGATCATCTGCCACGCCCCATGCGCATCGTGCAGGGAAGCGTCAGCGTACATCTCGTCTGTCAGGTCGGGGGTATCGGTCACAAAGCCGTCCACAAAGGAGACGAGCTTCTCGTCCTCAAACAGCAGCCAGAAGTGGTCGGCGTAATGGGCCAGCCGCCCGGCAAATTCTTCTTTTGTGGCCGCCTCCGCAGCCGGAAAGCAGGCCGCCTCCACGGCGGCAATGGCATCCAGATCTTCAAAGGTGGCAGTGCGAATCTTTTGCATAGTCATTCTCCAGAGTTTGATTTGTTGAGCTGAGTATACCACACCATCCCGCAAAGCGCCAGCGAAATAAAAAGAACCACCGACCGAAGTCGATGGTTCTTTTCCTCGGGTGGAGGATGATCCATCCGGGACTTCACTTCTCAAGCTCCTGCGAGTTTCCGAAGTGCTCTTGTTGGGCGTGCCTGTCGCAGACCGCGCTGCCGCTTAAAAGCCCCACTGGGGCTTTCATTGCTTCGCTGCGCTTCGCAAACGCGGTCCCACCCCAAACCCTGCCGGGAACGTGTATGGCAAACTGGAAGTTGTAAATACATGTTTTCCCAAGTTCTTTTGCCATATCATGTGTTCTTGAATTTAACATCAAATCTACAATTCTATCAGGCTCTTACTTTTCCATTTTCCACTCTTCCATCTAAGCACCATTCCAATTGCTCTAGCGCACTCATCACCCGCCATGGCAATATATGCTCCTACCGCCAGAAGTCCCATGTGTATTCCAAGAAAATATGTTCCACCAACTGCAAACAGATACATAAATATTGCACCAATTATAACTGGAAAAATAGCATCTCCACTTGTTTTTAATGCCTGTCCATATACAAGATTTGTCACTCTTCCAAATTCAAGGAATATATCTACTATCAACAATTTTACTACAAGCTCAATCATCTGTGTATCATCCGTAAATATATGAACGATAAAACGTCCGGTCATTGCAAATGTCACAGAAAAGCACGTTGCTGTTACAAGACCATATATCACAGCTTTCCGTGTACCCCTGTCGCATTCCTCATACTTCTTTGCCCCGATTCTCCAGCCAGTCATAATAGCATTTGCCTGTGCAAGTGCTGCCCCCACACAATATGAGAAATTGGCTATCTGCATAGCATACGAACGAGCTGTAACATTCATTCCATCCGTATCCATCTGGTTCATAAAACGCACTATAAATGTCATTGCTACATTATAAAGTGCTGTCTCAAATGCAGAAGGAAACCCAATCTTAACAATCTGTGCAAGTATCCTTCGTGGTTGTTCACGTTCAGGACTCTGCTTTGCTTTTATAAGTACAGCCCCCATTGCCGCTACAATAATAAGATTCACAGCTTTTGAAATAACTGTTGCAGTAGCAACTCCCATGACTCCCCAGTGAAACACAAACAGGAATACTGAATTCAGTATAATATTAATTACATTACCGACAACTGTCCCTATCAAGGAATGTTTTGTATATCCAAATACTCTTAAATAGCTGGAAAAAATAGGAATAAGCGCATTTAAAAAGCTTGCGCCTCCAACAATTTTAAGATATGTTTCAGCTGATTCAAGCAAAGCAGGAGCAATACTCACTGCCCTCAGTATCCCTCCTGAAAAGACAGCAAGAACAACAGATATCAAGATACCTGTCAGTGCATTAAATACAAGTCCAAGCTGTCTCGCCTGATATGCAATTCCAGGTCTTCCAGCCCCGATATTCTGTGACATCACCGCTACCATACCAGATGATATTACCCCGAACATAATGATAAAAACACCTATATATGTATTTGCTGTTCCGACAGCCCCAACAGCCTGGTCGCTTACTGATGATAACATCAGTGTATCAACCATACCTGAAAGCATATAAAATAAAGTTTCCAGACATATTGGCACAGATAGTTGTGTCAACGTTTTTCTTTCACCTTGCATGTTTTCCTCCACAAATTCCGAGTTGTTGAACTGAGCCGAGTATACCACACCATCCCGCAGAGCGCCAGCAAAACAAAAAGAACCACCGATTGAAGTCGATGGTTCTTGTCCTCGGGTGGAGGATGGTCCATCCGGAACTTCACTTCTCAAGCTCCTGCGAGTTTCCGAAGTGCTCTTGTTGGGCGTGCTTGCCCTAAACCCCTGCCGGGAACGAGTACGATAAACTGGAATTTTCAAATTAGTCTTTGCAAATAACCTTTGAACCTTCACCATCAA
>ERZ833963.1602-NODE-1602-length-26084-cov-31.124131_pt1 | contig 26084 bp, 20 predicted proteins | sample MGYA00519693_ERZ833963 | MGnify/ENA primary metagenome ERZ833963 (study PRJEB31850, sample SAMEA3708748) | human gut metagenome | biome: human gut; feature: human-associated habitat; material: faeces | place: China | collected 2014 ... | reverse complement strand
CGCAGCCGCCGAAGCGGTGCTTAAGCCGTAAGGCGGGAATTGTGCGGTGTTGCCTTAATTTTAAAAGAACAAACAGAAAAATCCGTATCCTCCTGCCCTGCTTGGCATTTGGGATACGGATTTTTGTTATATTGCTGATTTCATGCACTGGGCATGTTATTTCTGTGCAAAAAAGTCTTTGACCACCTGCACCACGGCTGCGCGGTCGGCTTCGGTCAGACCATAGTACAGCGGCAGGCGGGTCAGGCGGTTGCTTTCCTTTGTGGTGTATTCATCCACACCGGCAAAGCGGCCGTATTGGATGCCCGCCGGGGCGCTGTGCAGCGGCACATAATGGAAAGACGATGCCACACCGTGGGCTTTCAAATAAGCAATGAACTCAGTGCGCTGTTCCAGGTCCCGCAGCTTGACATAGAACAAATGCCCGTTATGCACACAGCCTTCCGGCACGGTGGGCAGCTCCAATAGGCCTGCTTCAGCCAGCGGTGCCAGCTCCTGTGCGTAATAATCCCAGCTGTGGGTACGGTCTGTATTGATGGTATCGGCCTGTTCCAGCTGTGCCCACAGGTAAGCGGCATTCAGATCACTGGGCAGGTAGCTGGAGCCATAAGAAACCCAGGTATATTTATCTACCTGGCCGCGCAGAAAACTGGCACGGTTGGTACCCTTTTCCCGCAGGATTTCGGCCTTGGTCACGGTTTCGGGGTCATTGATGACCAGTGCGCCCCCCTCCCCCATTGAGAAGTTCTTCGTCTCATGGAAAGAGTAGCAGCCAAAATCACCGATGGTGCCCAGTGCCCTGCCCTTATAGCTGGCCATCACGCCCTGGGCGGCGTCTTCCACCACCTTCAGGTTATGGCGGCGCGCAATCTGCATGATGGTATCCATATCGCAGGCCACACCGGCATAGTGCATCACGCAGATGACTTTGGTTTTTTCGGTAATGGCGGGTTCAATTTTTGCTTCGTCAATGTTCATGGTGTCCGGGCGGATATCCACAAACACCAGCTTGGCCCCAGCTAAAACAAAGGCCGTTGCCGTGGAAGAAAATGTGTAGCTGGGCAGGATCACCTCGTCGCCGGGCTGGATGCCGCACAGCAGGGCGGCCATTTCCAGCGCGGTGGTGCCGCTGGTGGTCAGCAGCACCTTGCCCGCATGGAACCGCTGTTCCATCCATTCATCACAGCGGCGGGTAAAAGGGCCATCGCCGCAGATCTTATTGTTGGCCATGGCCTGGCGCATATAGTCCAGCTCTGTACCAACCTGCGGGGGAATATTAAAAGGAATCATTGTTTTACTGTCAACTCGCAATCTATTATAACCACTCGGTCTTACTGGGCGCGGGTAGTATCACTTTCCGGCGTTTCGGGTTCAAAATTCAGCCGCTTTTCTTCCACCACCAGGGGGCGGTCCATAATACGGGCGTTCATTGCCATGATGTACTCGCCCAAAAATCCCAGAAAGGTCAGCTGCACACCACCCACAAAGAACACAGCAATAATCATCGGGGCATAACCCGCAGCAAAGGTATTCCAGTGGATCAGCTTTGCCACCAGGAACACAAGCCCCAGGATAAAGCTGACCGCCGCGCAGAAAAAGCCGAAGAACTCCGCCATCCGCATCCCAATCTTGGTGTAGCTGGTAAAGCTGAGCATGGCGGCATCAAACAGACTGTACCAGTTGTTGTGGGTCTTGCCTGCCCGGCGCTTGGGCTGGGTGTATTCAATCTCCTTGCGCTCGGGGCCAAGCTCCGCCACAATCCCGCGCAAAAACGGGGTGGGGTCGTGCAAATCACGCAGGGTCTGGATAAAGCTTTTATCGTACAGGCCAAACCCGGTAAACTGCTCGATCATTTCCACATTGCTCATCTTTTTGATGGTTTTGTAGTAACAGTCCCGCAAAAAATACATGACAGGGTTTTCCTGGCTGGTGGTCTTTTTGCCGATTACAATTTTGTAGCCTTTTTCCCATTCAGCCACAAACTTTGGAATCATCTCCACCGGGTCCTGGAAGTCCGCGCAGATGGTAATGGTGCAGTCCCCTGTGGTATGGATCATACCGTAATAGGGGCTGTTGAACTGACCAAAGTTCTTGCTGTTAAAAATGGCTTTGACCTTGGGGTCCTGCGCGCAGATGTCCGTAATGATCCGGCGGGTACGATCCTGGCTTTTATTATCAATAAAAAGGATCTCATAGTCATAATCCGGGCAGTCCTTCCGAATCTCATCCCGCACCGCCTCATAGATGGGGCGGGCGTTCTCCTCCTCGTTATAGGTAGGGATCATAACAGAGATGACTTTTTTCTTCTCGCTCATGCAGGTTTCATTCCTTTAAGTTTAGTCTTTGGCCCACTGCCGCAATAGCCGGGCAGACCCTTATCACTATACACTATTTTGCAAAATAGGTAAAGAACAATTTATTTTCGCAGTTTTGCGTTTCAAAGTTCAGGCTTACAGGGCGGTCCGCCAGGGTGTAGGGCTCCTCGTTTTCCAGGCAGAAAGTTCCCTCTTTGGCAATGTGGCAGATGCCGCGGTAAATTTCCATGGCCGGGGTGCAGGCACCGATCAGCAGCGTTGCCGCCAGCAGAATGGTCACGGCATGCTGTGCAAGCGTACCGTCCCGCCATTTGGTTCCCACCAAGGCGATAAAGTACCGGGCACAGAGGGTCATCAGGATAAAGATAGCCGGGATGGACACCCGCATGCAGAAATCGCACCCCTGTCCCACCTTAAAGAACGGAATGATGAAGAGCGACACGGCGCAGGTATAAAACAGCCAGCTGCGGCGGTTCTGCCGCCAGAGCAGCAGCAGATAGATGCCGGCATCCAGCAGGTAAAATACCAGCATGCCTTTTTGCAGGCTGGTCAGAACGCTTTGGCCAAAAGTCTGCTGCGCTGCCTGGTTCCCGGCGACAGTTTCGCCCAGAACGCTGTAGCCAAAGGCGTTATTGGCCAAAAAATAACTGGCCGTAATGCTGAGCACCACAACCAGCACCAGCACATTGGCCGGGGAGAACGCCGATTGCAGCACGCCTTTTTGACGCTGTGCCAGCAGAACAATGCCGCGCACCACCATAAAAATAACCAGCCCCACAAATGGGAAGGGGCCGCACATCAGGCAGGCCGTGCCCAGCAGCAGGTAGTTGCGGCAGTCTTTCTCCTGCAAAAAGCAGACGGTTGCCAGCCATGCCCCCACTGTCTGGTTGAACACCCAGAACAGGCAGGTCGTCAGGGAGCTGAACTGGAAATCATTCGTCCACCATTCCAGGTGCATAGCGTCATAGGCCAGCAGGTCCGGCAGTCGGCTGCTGTACAGCGCGCCCAGAATATCCATGCCGCTGAAGAAAATCAAAAACAGCAGGCCGATCCCCTGCTTTTTGCCGGTATCGGCACGCAGGTAGACCAACAAATTCAGCGCCGCCAGATAGGTGCCCAGCGCCGTCCACCCCCAAAGGGCCATACGGGCGAACATCCAGGCGGCATCCAGCCCAAACAGGGCGTATACCGGTTTGGTCAGCGCCGCCGGGACCAACCAGTGCCCGATATAATACACCAGCGCCGTATCCTTTTGCGGGTAATACACCGGCCAGCTGTTTGTGATCAGATCCCGGTAAATGGCGTTGCGGTAACCCCAGTCCGAGTTCTGGTAAAAAAAGCCCGTCTGACCGCCCAGGTAGCCCCACAACAGCATCAGGGCAAACAGCAGCACCAGCTTTGGCACCGAAAGCGTAATGCCCTGCTCTTCTTGCCCCACTTGATTAACCTGCGGCGTTTTGCACACGGCATACCACCAGGCAAAGGCCAGCACGGCCAGGCCCGCAACGGCAAACGGCGCGCGGAGATACCCCGCAAAAAATACCGCCAGCGGCGCGGTGAGATAGGATAAGGCAAACGGCTTTAACTTTTGGTAGGTCAACTGCATAAATACTGTCTGGCTCCTGTTCGTCCATGCGGGTCCTGCCCGCACGGACGGGGTTATTCCTTAATTGGCTTAATTGGTTTGCTTTTGCGTTTTTGCCCACGCAATGGTGGCGCGGATGCCATCGGCAAAGGCGGTGCGCGGCGCAAAGCCGGTATCCGCCGCAAGCTGGGTGATATCCGCCTGCAAAAACATGACCTGCTGCGGCCCGTAAGGGATTTTGCCCAGGCCAAGCGGCAGGGCCAGGTCGATGGCATCACGCAGGGTCTCAATATATTCCCGCAGGGGGCGGGCGGTGCCGCTGCCCACCGGGTACACGGCACCGCTGCGGCCATGGCAGGCCATGCGGTACAGTGCATCCGCAGCATCGGCGGAGTAAAGATAATCCCACTTCTGCTCCCCTGCCGTCAGGTCCGGGCACTGCCCGGCCAGCAGTTTTTGGATGGTGGCGGAGATCATCGTGTTGGGGCCGTCATGCGGGCCGTAAACCGAAAGGATACGCGCCCACACATGATCCATGCCTAGGGCGGCGGCCTCGGTACGGCTCATCTGGCCTGCACACAGCTTGGCCATGCCGTACCCGTTTTCGGGGTTTGTGGGGGTATCGGCCCGCAGAACACCGTCCACACGGCCATACTCTGCCTGGCTGCCGGTACCAACAAACACACGGCAGCCCATTGCCGCCGCGGTGCGCACGGCATCAATGGTATAGCGGATATTCTCAATCTGAGCCGGCATATCATTGCGGCCCGCGCCAATGGTGTGCGCCCACGCTAGGTGGAAAAAGGCATCCGCCTGCATGGGCAGCCCGGCTGCAGCCATGCACTGCGGCAAATCCGCCAGGTTGGCGGCATCGCAGGCAACTACATACAGGTTTGCATCCTTGGGCAGCGCTACGGCCCGCGGGCTGCCGGGGCGGCAGACCGCCACCACGGTGCAGCCAGCCTGCAACAACCGGCTGCACAATGCTGTGCCCACGGCCCCGGTGGGGCCGGTTACGATTACGGTTTGTATCTGCCTTTCGATTTTTTCCATTTTCAACACCTTATTTGTTTTTCGCAATGATCTCTGTGCAAAAAGCATGCCAGCTTTTTTTCATTTGCCTGTCTATAATTTTCCCTACATAATAGACAATTCCTGCCGCTATTGCACAGCAGGCAAAAGAAAGAACCAGCCTTTGCAGTTCGGTCACTTCTACGCTGTACATTGCCAGTATATTCGGCAAAAATTGTACGCAATACAAATGACTCAAGAAAACTGGCATGGTTGCTTTCCCCAGAAATCTGACAAAGCCGTTGTCAAATTTTCCGTAGAAAAGCGATTTTCCGCTTGCCGTAATGGTAAATGCCGCACCCAACGCCAAAACCACAATGCCATCCAGCATAGCACGTGTCTCATTCATTGACCATATATGGTAAAGTACCCACGCATACCCAGCCAATTCCACGGCTGTCATCATCGCGGCCATCTTTTTCCCTACATCAATTTTTTTCAGAGTTGATGCAGCCCTGTTTGCTACTACCCCTCCCAGAATTCCTGCAAAGGCACGCAGCATTCCGGTATTAACCCAGCCAAACAGAAGTGTACATGGGGCATCCAGTGAACCACAGTTCTGCAGGATCACGCCCAGTATCAGCAGGATTGCTACCGGGGTCGCCTGCACAGTCAAGCCATAATGCCTGCGCAGCAGCGGATACAGCACCCAGACCGCAAAAGTCATTGCGGAAAGATACCATAGCACCCCTGTTGTGGAGGCTACAGAAAACCCAAAGTTCTGTAAATACAGGAAATCTGCCGGAATCAGCTGTAAATTCAACAGAATTGTAGCGCTGTCCCACTGTTGTGCATAGGCACGCACTATAAACCCCAAAACGGTTGCCACAAGAAAGTATGGAAATATCAAACGATAACGCTTGAGCACATCCCATGTCGCTTCTTTCATGGCATTTTCTAGCGAAGGGCAGGTTGTTTCTCTTGCGTTTAACCGGCATATCTTTTCGGCAAGAAAATACCCTGTTACGATAAAAAAGAATTCAACGCCGATATATCCCCTGCGCACGTACCACGCATGGAACAATACCACCCCCACGCAAAATACAAACCGCAGCAATTCAATATTGCCATTCCGCGCTTTTTTCATTTTTTATTTTCTTACCCTTCCGGCACCAGGGGGATAAACATCTGCTTTTCCAGCTCTTCCCGCGGCAGGAACGGTGCCAGGTCCTCCAGCGGCGGGCTGACCAGTGTGCCGTCCGGCAGGCGCTTGGTGGCGCTCTTCGGCTCCCAGACCTGCTGGGTATCGGTAAAGATCTCGCAGAAAGTCGGGCCTTCTGCGGCAAGGGCGGCATCCACCACCTGTTTCATCTCAGCGTTGGAATGTGCGCAGGAATACGGGTAGCCGAACGCTTCGGCAATTTTGCGGAACTCCGGGAAGGACAGATCCCCGCTCTCCGGCCCAATGCCGATCTTGCAATGGTCTTTGAACAGGTTGTTCTGGGTCAGGCGGATGGAGTGGTAGCCGTTATTGTTGATGAGGAAAATCTTGATCGGCAGCTTATTTGTCAGGATGGTCTGCAATTCCTGCAGGTTCATCATGATAGAGCCATCGCCTTCCAGGCAGATGGTGGTACGGCGGCCGCCTGCAATGCAAGTGCCAATGGCGGCGGGCAGGCCGTAACCCATGCTGGCAATGGCGCTGTTGTTGGCCATGCGGCTGCCTTTTTGGATGACATACGCCTGATTGCCCACCACGCAGCAGGCGCCGTTGGAAACTGCGGTCAGGCTGTTTTCCGGCAGGCGGGAACTGAGGTAGCGCACAAAAGCGTACACATTGGCGGTGGTGCCGTTTTCTTCCCACTGGCGCGGCAGCACAGCGGGGTAATCTTTTTTCCATCGCTGGCAGGTTGCCAGCCAGTCCGCTGCCTGGCTGACAGGGGTCAGCGGCGCTGCGGCGGCATCCAGCTTTTGCAGAAAGTCCTTGGCATCCGCCCACACGGGGTGCTCCACATGCAGGGTGTGCTTTTTCATCTCGGCGCGGTCAATATCCACCATGATGACTTCCGCCGCGCGGGCCCAGGTTTTCCAGTTATAGCCCACCTGGCGGATGGAAATGCGGGTGCCCACAGCCAGAATCAGGTCTGCGTTCTGGATGGCCCAGTTGCCAGGGCGGTCGCCCATATTGCCGGCACGACCGCAGTAAAGCGGGTTTTCGTCCTCGATCAGGTCCACGGCGTTCCAGTAGGTCACAATGGGGATATTCAGCTTTTCCGCCACGGCGCGGAACGCTGCGTACCCGCCGGAAAGCCGGATACCGTACCCGGCGTGGAACACCGGGCGCTTGGCGTGGCGGATCTTTTCCAGCACCATCTGCACGGTGGCATCGTCCACCGGGGGCGGCAGCCGGGCATCGTCCTGCGCCGGGTCATAGCCGGGCAGGCTGTCGGTTTCAATGTAGCCGCCCTGATAGTTGACCGGGATATCGATCCACACCGGGCCGGGGCGGCCGGTGGTTGCCAGGTGCCAGGCTTTTTCCAGCACATAGCGGATCTGGTTCGGGTCTTCCAGCATGGTGGCGTATTTGGTCATGTGGGCAACAGATTTGGTGATATCGTATTCCTGGTCGCCCACCGCGCGCAGGGGCAGGCCATCGGTAAACTGCGCGGCATAGCGGGCCGTGGTATCGTACCGAACCTGGCCGGAGATCACGAACATAGGGATGGAATCCAGCCAGCCGCCCACCACACCGGTCAGGGCGTTGGTGCCGCCGGGGCCGGTGGTAACGCACAGGGCGGCAATTTTGTTATCAATGCGGGCGTATGCTTCCGCCGCAATGGCGCTTGCCTGTTCGTGATGGTTATAGGTAACATGCAGCGCCGGGTGGTGGCCCAGTGCATCATTCAGATGCATGGCGCCGCCGCCCACCACGCTGAACACATCCGTAACGCCGTGCGCCGCAAGAAAATCGGCCACATAATCGGCCAGACGCTGTTTCATTGAGAGTGTCCTCCTTTTATTTAATCCGTTCAAGCTGCGGCTGAACCATTACAAAATACAAAGTTCTGGAATCCTGCGGGGCATCGACCCGCTTGCCGCTGTAGCTAATATCGATTGTACTTTCACCAAAAGGAATATCCACGGTATAGCGGATTTTCATGTTTTCCTGGCTGACCACAAAGGTCTGGCTACTGTCACCGAAGGTAATGGTAATGCTGGGGCGGTCAGAAATATCAAAGAAATAATCCCCCACTGTAAAGATAAAGGTGTACCTTTCCGTATTCAGCTGCGGGTTTACCAGTTTGATCTCCGCACTTTTCTTGCACCAGTAAAACGGCAGCTCTTTGTTGGAGTTTTCAGGAGTATAATATTCTGTGTTATAAATGCCATCCCCCAGCTGCATGGTAATAGACGGCGCATTATACAGCACCCACACGCCATAGAAAACGGCAAGGGAAACTGCCAATGCCCCCAGTGAAGCGCCGAAAGTAACCAGCGTGCTGCGTGCAGCTTTTTTATCTAGTTTTGATTGTTCAGGCTTTTTGGTTTTCAGCGCTGCCAACACACAATTTACTGCCTGTACAACGCCCCAGATGATAGCTGTCAGTATTGCCAACTGTACAATGGTGTTGCGAATATAAGAGTTACGCTCTTCAAAGATTGGAAGCGGCAGATTAAATGCCATCAAAACCGCAAAAGGCAATATATTTTGACGTGTCATCACCTTTTCCTGTGCAAGAAAATACGCCAGCGGAATCAGCGCCATGCAGTAAATATAGTTGCCCTGGCTTTGGTACATCATAGCCACGGTAATCAGCAGCAACGCCTGCCATTCCTGGCGGCAGAGCAGAGCACACACAACCAATACCGCCGCCACAGCAAAGGCTGCTGCAAAAAAAGATACCGTTGCATTGCTGGTTCCGGCAATCAGGTCCACCAGATGCGCCCCATGTGCGAACATGCTGTTGATGCCATTGCCTGCCCAAGGTGTTTTACTTTTACTTCCAAAAGAGAACAAAATCTTCAGCCAAAGCTGCAAGCCGTACACGCCCTCCTGGAAGGCAAACACCGGGAGCACCAACGCTGCAATGCCATAAAACACCGTGCGGATTGCTGCTTTGAAATCCCGGTTTCTTAAAAGCATAACACCTAAGAATGCGGGATAAATTTTAAGTCCGGCTGCTACTGCCAGTGCAACCAATGCCAGTTCCCGCACCCATGCGCGCTTTGAACGGTGATACATGACGAAAAAAAGCGAAAGCCCCGCCGCCAGCAAAATAATATTGCCGCGGTCTACCGCATTAAGCACACCAAAGCTGAACAAGGCAAAAAACGTACTGGCCCTGGCCCACTGGGCATTTTGCATCACGTCACGGAGCAAAACCGCCAGCAAAAGAACCGCCAGCACCACAAAAAAGACGTATAGCAAAAAGCACGACTGTGTTGTGCGTAAATCAGTTTCTGTGCCGCGCATGGCAACTGACGCCTCAAAGTCATAGGTCCAGTTATCAGATACCGAAGCAGGCACCAGTAAAAACAGGGCATAAAAGAACAAATTTGCCAAGGGCGGATACAGTGTGTCAAACACCGCATACGGCTGGCGTCCACGAACATATTCAATGCTATGGAAAAAATCCATGCCGGCATCCAGTGTATCATGGTATAAAAAGTACGAAAGAAAATCACCATGGGTAACATACAGCGTTACCATAACCACAATGGCACACACTGCGCTGAGTACACAGTACAGCTTGGCCGTTTTTTTCCAGAACGGATTGTTCCCTCTTCCTTTTTTACCAAAAAGGCCTTTTCCCCGTTTCGTGTTATTCTCTTTCAGCACGCGCTGGCTGTTGCATTCATTCTGGCCATAATTCAGTTCCAGCTGCACCGATTTGTTATCTTCCAGCAACAGCTGATCTAATCCAATGCTGATACCAGATTTATTCTCGCTATTTGTTGTCATGTTGTCCATACACAGCCTTGCCCTATTTCTGTTCCCGGTTATGTATCAGATATTCCCTGGTTTCCCATATTTTTTACCGATATATTTTGCAGTCTTATTTTCAACAATAAAGCACCGCCAACCAACCTCGTTGAGTCGGATGATGGTTAGGGATCCCGATACCGCACTTTTCCGTGCCGGATAAGCTCCACATCGTTGACGGGAAACATTTTGTCGTTTATCTTTCCTTAAATGTCCACAACTTGTTGATGATAAAATTCAGCGGAATCGTGACCAGCAAATTTACAATCGGCGCAATCGTTTTGCTGACGCTGAAGAACGTAACCTCTATCCAAAGCAAAACATTAGAAAGGATTGATGTGCCGCCGTAGCTGACGTATGTTTTTCCAAGGCGTTTCAGTTTACTGCGCCAATCGTTTGCATTCCCGGTAAACACAAACTTATCGTTCCAAAAAAAGGCATTGGCAATGCTCAGAATTGTTCCCAGAACGCTGCCTACCATATACAGGTCTGGGCTGATCCACAAAAAGATATAATACACCGCCATCGATACCGCCGTGTTGCTTACGCCAACAAGGCCAAACTTGATAAACTGTGCAAGCAGCGCAACAAATTCCTTTTTGCTTTTTGCTCCCAACAGTGCCAACAATTTCTGCATGGATCCCGTTCCTTTATTATTCTTTATAAGCAATCAAAAAAGCAAAGCCTGTATTGATAATTTACCGCAGTGCAGCAGCCATTTTTTCTTATCAGCACGGCTTTGCTTTTTCTTATTGATTCATCTTATCAGCGCATTTTATTGGTTCACCGCTTCAATAATGATCTTCGCCATATAGTCGATCATCTCATCGGTCATGCCGGGATACACGCCGACCCAGAAGGTGTTGTTCATGATAAAGTCAGTGTTGGTCAGCTCCCCTGCCACGCGGTAGGCGTCGGTGCCGCGGATCTGGTCAAAGCAGGGGTGCTTGATCAGGTTGCCGCTGAACAACAGGCGGGTCTGGACATTGTGGTCCTCAATATAGCGGGTCACGGCGTTGCGGTCCAGGCCGGATTCCGGCTTGACCGAAATCAGGAAGCCGAACCAGGACGGGCGGCTGTTGGCGGCCGGTTCCGGCAGGATCAGCTTATCGGCGGCCGGTTCCAGGGCTGCGCGCAGGCGGTCCCAGTTATGGCGGCGGCGTTCGATAAAGCTGGGGAACTTTTTCAGCTGTTCGCAGCCGATAGCGGCCTGCATATCGGTCACTTTCAGGTTATAGCCAAAGTGGCTGTAAACGTACTTGTGGTCATAGCCTGCGGGCAGTTCGCCATACTGACCGTCAAAGCGGTGGCCGCAGAAGTTATCATGGCCGGACGGGCAGATGCAGTCGCGGCCCCAGTCGCGGTAGCTCTTGATCAGGCGGTTCAGCAGCGGGCTGTTTGTATACACGCAGCCGCCCTCGCCCATCGTCATGTGGTGCGGCGGGTAGAAGCTGGAGGTGCCGATATCGCCCCAGGTTCCGGTAAAGCGGGTTTCGCCGTTGATGGTGTACTGGGTGCCCAGGGCATCGCAGTTATCCTCCACCAGCCAAAGGTTATGGGCATCGCAGAAGGCTTTGACGGCGGACAGGTCAAACGGGTTGCCCAGGGTATGGGCGATCATGACTGCCTTGGTCTTGGGGGAAAGAGCGGCTTCCAGCTTGGTCACATCAATGTTGTACTGCGGCACGGTCACATCCACAAACACCGGCACAGCGCCATACTGCAGCGCCGGGGTGACAGTGGTGGGGAACCCGCATGCCACAGTGATGACCTCATCGCCCTTTTTGATCTGGCGGTCACCCAGTTCCGGGGCGGTGAGCGCCATAAAGGCAATCAGGTTGGCGGAGGAGCCGGAGTTGACCAGGTTGGCGAACTTTACGCCGATCCACTTGGCAAATTCTTTTTCAAATTCATCCGCAAAGCGGCCGGTGGTCAGCCAGAAATCCAGCGTTGCATCGGTCAGGGCGCACATTTCTTTTTCATCAAACACGCGGGATGCATAAGTAACGCGGTCGCCGGGCTTGAAATCCGCCTTTTTCTCCTTAAAGTCATGGTAATATTCTGCCACCAGCGCCTTGATCTGCTCGCGGGCTTCGGCCTCATTGCTCCAATTTGCCATCGTCTGCTCCCTTACTCACTCAAAAATTCCTTGATTTCTTTGTCCATCTCCGCCGGGATATCCCCGCCGGAAAGCCATACCTTGCTGAACGCAACGGTCTTTTGCATACATTCCGCCATATGCCAGCGCGGTTTCCAGCCGAAGGTGGATTTCAATTTGCTGCAATCCAGCTTCAAAAAGTTTGCTTCATGCGGGGCGTTTGCCTCAGCGCGGTTTTCCCATGCAGCACCATCGCCCCACGCCTGGCAGAACAGGTCTACCAGGGTGCCGGTCGTCACACAGTCGCAGTCATCCGGGCCGACGTTATAATAGCCGGCGTACCGGTTATCCTCATATTGGCGCTGGGCGATCAGCAGGTACGCCGCCAGCGGTTCCAGCACATGCTGGTATGGGCGGGTGGAATACGGGTTGCGCACACCGATGCTCTCCCCTTTTGCCATCGCGCGCACGCAGTCCGGGATGATGCGGTCATTGGCAAAATCGCCGCCGCCAATCACATTACCTGCGCGGGCAGTGGAGATAGCCACGCTGCCATCCGCAAAAAAGCTGTTTTTATAGCTGTGGGTCACCAGCTCCGAGCAGCTTTTGCTGTTGGAGTAGGGGTCGAAGCCGTCCAACGGTTCGTTTTCGCGGTAGCCCCAGCACCATTCATTATTCTGGTACACCTTATCCGTTGTTACGTTCAGCACAGAGCGCGGTGTGGTTTGGGCGGTACGCACACATTCCAACAGGTTCACGGTGCCCATCACATTGGTTTCATAGGTATAGCGCGGGTCCTTGTAGCTGTCCCGCACAATGGGCTGGGCCGCCAGGTGCAGCACAATTTCCGGCTGGGCGGCATCAAAGGCCGCTTTCAGGGCGGCAAAATCGCGGATGTCGCCGATCACGCTGGTCATTTTGCCTTCCAACCCAGCCAGGGTGAACAGATTGGGGTTTGTGGGCGGCTGCAAACTGTAGCCCGTTACCACTGCACCGGCACCCACCAGCATGCGGCAGAGCCAGCTGCCCTTAAAACCGGTATGCCCGGTTACAAACACGCGTTTGCCGCGGTAAAATTCCAAGTTCATTGTTGGTTCCACACTTCCCAGGGCGCACAGCCGGACGCCCACATTTTTTCCAGCATACTTTTTTCGCGCTCGGTATCCATGCACTGCCAGAATCCGCGGTGCACATAGCTCATCAGCTGGCCTTTGGCCGCCAGCTCGCGCAGCGGGGCCTGCTCAAAAATGGTATCATCACCGCTGATGGTATCAAACACTTCCGGTTCCAGCACCATATAGCCCGCGTTGATGATAGCCCCATCGTTGACGCTTTTTTCACGGAACGCCTGAACCGAATTGTCCTGGCCGATATCCAGCACGCCTTTCTGCTGTTCCTGCACCACGGCGGTCAGGGTTGCCAGCTTGCCATGCTGCTTATGGAACTTGACCAGTTCGGCAATGTTCACATCGCAGACGCCATCACCATAGGTCATCATAAAGGTTTCGTTGCCGATATATTTCTGCACCCGCTTGATGCGGCCGCCCGTCATCGTGTTCAGGCCGGTATCCACCACCGTCACGCGCCACGGCTCGGCGCGCTGGTCATGCACGATCATCTCGTTGCCCTGAGTGAAGTCAAAGGTCACATCGCTGGTATGCAGGAAATAATCCGCAAACCACTCCTTGACCATATGCTGCTTGTACCCGGCGCAGATCACAAAATCATTGAAGCCATAGTAAGAATACTCTTTCATGATATGCCACAAAATAGGCATACCGCCGATTTCGATCATCGGTTTCGGCTTGAACTTACTTTCTTCCGAAATGCGCGTGCCATAGCCGCCGGCAAGAATTACAACTTTCATATTTTTTCACTCCCGTAAGCCTGCAGCGGAACCCTGCTTGCAGTCCCGCAAAAACTGTCCGTCCCACCAGCATTTCAACCGCCGGACAGTTTGGTACACACCCAGCCTATTTTTTATTACTATGATAGTATATCATTTTCACGTATTCAGTGCAACCGTTCCAGGAAACTTATCACACCTAGTAGGCCTGCTTTTTATTCCGCATTTTGCTCTTTGTTATCACATTTTAACGCCGCTTTTGTTGCCGCTGTGCAAACAATATTCTTTACGTTTTTTCGTGCGTATTTTGTCCCTGCCAGGCGGCCCACTTTACATTAGTAGGCAAAACAGGTATAATAGTTTAGTTAATCTGTGATATTGCGCCATTTTGCCATATTGCGGATGCAGGCGGTCTTATTTTATCCTTGCTGCCTGTGGATTTTTTGCGGCACGCCGTGCGTTGTGCGGTACCGCTCCTATTAGGTCTGGAGGTTGCGCTCATGGGGCTGCAAAGCCTGCAATACTGTGCATTTTTGGTGGTTGTGGCTGCCGTTTACCTGCATTTGCCGGCGCGCATGCAGCCGGTGTTTCTGCTGGGGGCTTCGTGGGTGTTTTATGCGCTGGCCATGCCGGCCATGCTGCCGGTCACCATTGCACTGGCGGTGTTCACTTACCTGTGCGGCCGCGGCCTTGCCTGGCGGGGCGGCGCACACAAAACCGCTTTTTTGCGCCTTGGCGTGATCGGTATGCTGGGCATTCTGGCCTTTTTTAAGTATAATGGCCTGTTGGGCGGGGTGCTGCACGGCTGGCGCGCGGTGGCCATGCCGCTGGGCATCAGCTTTACCAGTTTTGCCGCAATCGCCTACCTGATCGACGCCACCCGCGGCGACTGCGAGGTGGAAACCAGCTTTATCCGGCTGGCGCTGTTCCTCAACTTTTTTGCCACCGTCACCCAGGGGCCCATCTGCCGCGCCGGTGCGCTGCTGCCGCAGTTGAGCGCCGAGCACCGCTTTGATGCCGCCCGCACGGTGCGCGCTTTGCGGCTGTATGCGCTGGGGCTGTTCAAATACATTGCCGTGGCGGATGTGCTGAACATGGTGGTGGATACGGTTTTCCCCCACTATGCGGATTACAGCGCCCCTATGCTGATTTTGACCGCGGTGATGTACACTTTTTATCTGTATTTCAGCTTTTCCGGCTATTCCGAGATTTCCCGTGCCACCGGCCTTGTGCTGGGGCTGGACCTGCCGGAAAACTTTAAGACCCCGTTTTACGCCACCAACTTTTCCGGCTTCTGGAGCCGCTGGCACATCTCGTTTTCTTCCTGGCTGCAGGATTATCTCTTTATGCCGCTGGCCTGGGCTGATCTTGGCCGCTTTGGCCGCCTGCCCACCGAGCTGTGCGTGTTCTGCGTGTTCTTTGCTTCCGGCTTCTGGCACGGCAGCACCGCGCCATTCATCATCTGGGGTCTGCTGCAGGCGGTTTACCGCGTGGGCGAAGAGCTGCTGCACCGCCGCTTTGGCAAACCCAAAAAGCGCGGCACCCCGGCCCATGTGCTGTGGGGCAAGCGGGTTGTGGTGTTTGTTTTGTGGACCATCAGCATGGTGTTCTTCCGCGTGGGGTCCGGCAACCTTTCCGGCATGGCCGAAAACCTGGGCGTTGGCGATGCTTTCGTCTACCTGGGCCGCTGCCTGATGAACAGCTGGTCCCCCGCCCGCTTTGCCGGGGAGCTGTACAGCACAGCGTATACCGGCTTTTACGCCAATACCATTATGGTAGCGGCTTATTGGGCGTTCGCTGCGCTGGCGCTGGCGCTTGGCATCTGGCTGGATCACCGGCGCAATTTTGCCTGCAAAAACAAACCGGCTGAGGTTGCCCTGGCAAGCGCCAAGCACCGCAATGCGCTGTATGTTGTTTTGATCGTTTTTATCCTGGTGGGGTACATCATGCAGAGCGGCGGCTTTAACGCCAACGCGTTCGGCCCTTATGCAGGGTTTTAATCTTATGGAAAAAAGGAGATTTCCGGCGTGAAGCATATCATCAAAAAATTGGCGCTGCTGTTCGTGCCGGTCTATCTGTGGTTTGCCTTTTTTGTGGCGTTTGAGCCAAACAATTATTTTGGCATCAAAAAAACAGCCTCTTCCAGCCAGCCGGTGGCCCGTGTGCGCGCCTATGAGCAGAGCCCCGGCACCAACCTGATCATCGGGGACAGCCGCCTGGCCCACTTTGATATGGACCTTGTGGATTCCCTGACCGGGCAAAGCTGGCAGAACCTGGCCTTTGGCGGTGCTTCCCTGAAGGAATGTGTGGACCTTGCCAACTATGTGCTGGATTCCGGCAACCAGGTGGACCGCATTCTGTTTGAGCTTTCGTTCTACACCTTAAACAGCAGCTATAACACCGACCGTTTTTCGGCGCTGGAAGCTACCCTGCGCAACCCGCTGGCCTACTGTCTGAACCTGGAATACAACGTGAACGCCCTGACCGTGTTTATGGACACCGTAAAGGGCACGCCGGACACCATTGAATCCGGCGACTGGACCGCGGCGGATTACCTGGATGATGCCGGGAACACGATTCCGCTGCACAAAAAGCTGTATGAGTACCCGGCGCTGATCACCACCCGCTGCCAGAACTGGACACTGAACGAAACCGAGCTGGCGGAGTTTTTGGCTATGGCCCAGCGCTGCGCAGACCGCGGCGTGGAGCTGACCATTGTGCTGCCCCCCATGGCCGCCAATGTGCGCACCGAGGTATGCGATGCCTTTGGCATTACCGCCGTGATGCAGGACGAAGTTCTGCCGCTGTTGGAAAAGCAGAATTTTACCGTGCTGAATTACGAATGGGGCACCAGCTGCATTACCGATGATGACACCCAGTTTTTTGACGGGTTCCACCTGGACGAAAAATACGGCCTGCCGGACTGGACAGCCGAACTGTTTGATGATATGCAGCGCTGATGCTGCCCCACCCCAAAAAGGAGGTCCCCTGTGGCACTGGACTTTTTGATTTTGTACGAACACACCGTTCGGGAATATGAGAGCGACCTTTTGCTCAAATTGGAGCTGGAGCGCCGCGGCTACACCGTGCGCATCCGCCAGCTGCTGGATGCCAAAGATCTGCGCCTGTTTGGCAAAGACAAGCCGGAAGTTCTGGTTGCCAGCTGCATGTATGACAACGAAGCCATCAACAGCCATGTGTACAACAACATTGGCAAATGCAACAAGATCGTCAACCTGCACTGGGAGCAGATGCTCTCCGACACGCAGGAGGAGGGCGATTGGTTCAACATGAACGGCAACGCCAAGCGCTGCGTGCAGACTTGCTGGGGCCAGCGCACTGCCCAGCGGTTACAGGCCCATGGCATGGATGCCAAGAACACCCCCGTGACCGGTGCTGTGATGATGGACTTTCTGCGGCCGGAGTTCAAGGGCTACTTTAAGGATAAGGAAACCCTGTGCAAGGAATTCGGCCTTGACCCCGCCAAACAGCTGCACCTGTACATTTCCAGCTTTGGCTATGCCAGCATGACCGACCAGGAAGTGGCCGAGCTTTCCAAAATGGCGGGAACGGATTTTTCCGGCTTTGCCCGCACCAACCGCGTTTCGATGGAAAAAACGCTGGCCTGGTTTGACCGCTACCTGGGTGACCACCCGGAGGTGGAACTGGTATACCGCCGCCACCCCAGCGAATGGAAATGCAAAGCCCTGGACGAGCTGGCCGCCAAACGCCCCAACTTCCATGTGATTTTTGCGGATTCCGTCAAGCAGTGGATTGTGGCGGCGGATTCCATCTCCATCTGGATGAGCACCGCTGTGGCCGAAGTATACATGGCGGGCAAAAGCTGCCATATCCTGCGCCCGGTGCCCATCGAGCACGAGTATGACCCCGTCATCTACAAGGATGCTCACTATGTGACTAGCTACCCGGAGTTTGCCGCTGCCATGGCGCAGCCGAACCCGCCGTTCCCCATTGCACGGGATGTGATTGAGGGCTATTTTGACCCCTCCCCTGCCCCGGCCTACAAGCGGATGGCCGACCTGCTGGAGGAAGTGTACAAAAATCCCCCGCGGGATGAACCGATGGGGCCCGGTTTTACGCCGCACTTCAACCTGCTCAAGTTCTGCGCACTGGCGGGGGTACACATGCTGTACCGCCACAAGTGGGAACCCAAACGGGTGTTTGCCTTCTGCCCGCCGCTGGCCAACTTTGCCCAGCGCATTTACGGTTATGTGGATAAAGCCTATATCCCGCCGGAGGAGATCCAGCGCATGGAAGCGCGCATCCGGCCATATGTAAAATAGAGTTGTTTTTCCGGCGCGCTGCGGTGCGCCCGCTGCAAATGGGAGCCTGCCATGTCTGAACCGAAAAAAACTGAAAGCTTTGCCGGAAATGTGATGAAATACTCCATTGCCACCTACCTTGGCTTTGGCATTTCCGGCGCAGCGCTTATCATCAAGGGCGTCCTGCCCGCCGAAAGCTACGCCGTTCCTGCTTCCTTCATGGCATACACCATGTCGCTGATGAACGTGGGCATGCTTGGGCTGGACCAAAGCCTGTTGCGCTTTTACCACGAACCGCCTGCCGGTTCCACCGGGCGCAGCATGTTTGCCGCGTGTACCCGGCTTTCGGTGCTGGTCATGCTGCTGGTGGGCGGCATCGGCAGTATCTTTTTCGCCAAGCCGCTGGCGGCGGCCTTTGGCCTTGGGGCCAACGGTGCCGGGCTGGTGCCGTTTTTGTTCCTGAACGCTGCTCTGTACATGCTGGTGCGTTACCTCAACGTGCTGCTCCGGCTGGAAAACAATGTGCGCGCCTACACCACCGAAACGCTGTGGATGCAGGCCTGCCTGAACCTGATCTACCTGCTGCCCGGCTTTGTTACCCAGGACGCCCGCGCTTTTGTGCTGGGTGCGGTGTGCAGCTTTGCGGGGGTCGCAGTGTTCTATTGGCGGCGGGCTTCTAAAGGTCAAACGAAAGAGGCCCCTGTGCGCGGCCTGCGCCCCTATGCCCACATTTACCGGGCGGCACTGCCTTACGGCATTGTGTTGGCACCTGCGGCCATCCTGATCCCGCTGTACCGCGCCATCTGCCTTTCTTTTTTAGGCAATTACGCCCCCGCGGCGGAGCAGGGTTCGTTTGATTTCGCCTACACCCTGGCCCAGCTTGTCACCACCATTCAGGCCGGTTTTTCCACCTACTGGGGCCCCTATGTCTACGCACATTACCGCACCGAGCAGGAGCGCATTGGCCGCATCCATGATCTGCTGAACCTGCTGATCTTCGGCTTTTTCTGTCTGCTGGTCATGTTTGAGGATATCATCTTCATCATCTTCCCGGCCAAATCGGCCTGCCTGCCCTACTTTCCGCTGATGATGCTGGCCGTGGTGTTCTCCATCCTGTGCGAAGGCACGGTGTACGGCAACACCATTGCCCGCAAGCCGTTCCATGATACGATTGGAACCGCCGTGGGCGTTGCGGCCAACATTGCCGTGTGCGCCGTGCTGGTGCCGCGTTTTGGCGTAATGGGTGCCGCGGTCGGCCTGGTAGCGGCCAATGCAACGATGTTTTTGTACCGCACTGTGACCGGGCAGTATTACTACCGCACCATCCCCAGCTTCAGTCGGACGATCTGCGGCTTTTTGCTGGCGGTGGGTGTGGCCGTGATCGGCGTGGTGTTCGCCCACAATTTTATCATCAAGTTTGTTTTAACTGCAGCAATCCTGTTTATTTACTGTAACATTTACCGTGCCCAGCTGTACAAGCTGTGGCAGATCTTTATGGGCTTTGTGCGGCGGTATCTGCTGCACAGCCAAGCATAACTACTGCAAAGGAAAGGTTGTATATCAAGATGAAGCATTGCGGCACACAAGAGTTGACCACCGAGCGGCTGGTCCTGCGTCGTATGACAACCGACGACTGCGAAATGATGTTTGGCAACTGGGCCAATGACCCGGAAGTGACCCGCTACCTGCGCTGGGAGCCCCACCGTGACTGGGTGGTAACGATGGCATATCTGAACGAGATCGTCAAACAATATGACCGCCCGGATTTTTATGATTGGGGCATCTGCGATAAAGTGACCGGTGTGCTGATGGGCAGCATCAGCATTGCCCCCGCCGAATCCTGTGAGCGTGAAAAGCCCTATGCCTGGAAAAACGTGAAAACCGAGCTGCTGGGCGGCATGTATGAGATCGGTTACACCTTGGGCAAAAAGTGGTGGAACCAGGGCTATGCCACCGAAGCCGCCGCTGCCGTGCGCGATTACTGGTTTGGCATGGTAGGTGCGCCCTGGCTGGCCGGGTTCCACGCCAGCCAGAATGTGGCAAGCAGCCGCGTGTTGGCCAAGACCGGCTTCCATTATGACCACGATACCGTTCTGCACCGCTTTGACGGCACCGAGGTGCCCTGCCTGGCCTGGTACCTGCTGAACCCCGGCAGCCAGAAATCCGATGAACCGGCAGCCGCTGCCCCCGCTGTACAGGCAGAACCAGCGGAACCAGCGGAGAATGCCGAGACAACCGTCTGACATTCACTCCCCTGCCCCATACTTTTGCTGACCTGGCCGAATACGGCCAGAAAGGACCCCTATGGACGAAATGAAGGACCCCATCACCCTGGACTTTACCGCTACCCAGGCCCCGGCAGAGGACGCCCCTGTTGGGCAGAAGGCTCTGGACAGCGAGCGCCCGCCGGTGCGCGTTGTGCTGCTGGCGCTGGACCAGGGCAAGTTTGACTCCCAGCGCAGCCTGGATGAGCTTGCCGCCCTGGCGGAAGCCAACGGCATGCAGGCCGTTGCTACCGTGTGCCAGAAGCGCAGCACCCCCGAAGCCGCCACCCTTCTGGGGGAGGGCAAAGTGGAGGAAGCGCGCCTGGTATGCCTGAATACCGATGCCGAGGCCGCCATCTTTGACGGCGAGCTGACCGGCAGCCAGATCCGCAACCTGAGCGCGGCTTTGCAGGTGGAAGTGCTGGACCGCACGATGCTGATTTTGGAAATCTTCCGTGCGCGCGCCACCACCAACGAGGGCAAGCTGCAAACTGAGCTGGCCACCCTGAAATACCGCATGCCGCGCCTGCAGGGCCTTGGCGAGGCGCTGAGCCGCCAGGGCGGCGGTGGCGGCGGCGGTGGCGGTGCCCGCCGCGGTGCCGGTGAAACCAAGCTGGAGCTGGACCGCCGCTACCTGCGCAGCCGCATTGAAAAGCTGGAAAGCCGCCTGAAAGAGCTGGAAAAGCGCCGTGGTGAAACCCGCCGCGCCCGCCAGAAAAACGGTGTTCCGGTCATCTCATTGGTGGGCTACACCAACGTGGGCAAAAGCAGCCTGACCAACGCTTTGTGCGGCGCAGAAATTTTTGAAGCCGACATGCTGTTTGCCACGCTGGATCCCACCGCCCGCAAATGCACGCTGCCCAGCGGGTTACAAGTGATCCTGGTGGATACAGTCGGCTTTGTCAGCCGCCTGCCGCATGATTTGGTGGATGCTTTTAAGAGCACACTGGAAGAAGCTGCCTGCTCTGACATCATCTTGAAAATTGCCGACGCCAGCGACAGCGAAGCCGCTGAGCAGCTGAGTGTGACCGATGAAGTGTTGAACGACCTGGGCTGCGGGGATATCCCGCAGGTGACGGTCTACAACAAGTGCGACCGCACCGGTGTTGCCCCCTATGACCCGGATGTGCTGCTGGTAAGCGCCAAAACCGGCTACGGGCTGGACAGCCTGCTGGCCAAGATTGATGAGATTCTGGCACACCGTGTGCGCACCATTGAGGTACTGTTGCCCTATGACAAGCTGGCCCTGGCCGATGTGTTCCGCACCCGCGGCAGCGTTCTGGCTGAAGAATACCGCGAAAACGGCGTGTATTACAAGGCAACCGTAAAGGTGGATGACCTGCACCGGTTTGAAGCGTACCTGCTGTAAGCGCAACCGTTCGCTTTGTGCAAGGTAACAAATACTGATTTTATTGCTGATTGTAGACAAAAAGACCTCCATCCCTGCACGGTTCTGTGCTTGGGATGGAGGTCTTTGGTTTATTTGTGTGTACCCTGCGTTACGGCAAAATTATTCCGCCGTCAGCAGTTTAACAGCGCGAGAGGTGCCCAGGCGGTCTGCGCCCAGATCCAGGAACTTTTCCATGTCCTCAACGGTGGAAATGCCGCCGGCAGCCTTGATCTTGCAGCGGCCGCGCACGCAGCGGGCAAACAGCTCAATATCATGGAAGGTTGCACCTGCGGTAGAAAAGCCCGTGCTGGTCTTGATGAAGTCGGCACCGGCTTCCACCACGATATCGCACATCTTCTCTTTTTCTTCATCGGTCAGCAGGCAGGTTTCAATAATAACCTTGAGCACCTTATCCCCCACGGCCCGCTTGACGGCGGCGATATCCTCGCGCACAGCGTCATATTCCTTGTTCTTCAGGCGGCCGATATTGATGACCATATCCACTTCCTCGGCGCCGTTTTCCACAGCGGTCTTTGCTTCAAAGCACTTGGAAGCAGTATCCATTGCACCCAAAGGGAAGCCAACCACGCAGCACACCGCAACACGGCCCGCCATATACTGCACGGCCTGCTTGACATAGCAGGTGTTGATGCAGACGGATGCAGTATGATACTTGATGGCATCATCGCACAGGGCCTGAATCTGGGGCCAGGTAGCCTCCGGTTTCAACAGGGTGTGGTCAACTTTGGAAAGGATTTCCTCCTTGGTGTATTTCATTTGAATTCTTCTCCTTTTTTACAGGTCTTGCACAGGTGCGCCTGGTGCAGGCCGATGGTCGAAAATACAATGGCCGTCAGGCTGACCGTTGCGCCCACAATGCCCAGGATCAGGCCGGTCAGACGGAATGCACCGCCGCGGATTTTGTTTGTCATAAGAAAGCCCTCCTTATCATCGTCGGTTTGGTTGTTTCGGGTTTCTATCTGTTCTGTGTTGTTATTTCTTTTTGAAAATAAACAACTTGCTGAACACATAGTTGGATACAATCACGATAACCTGGCTGAACAGTTTAACACCCATGGCCCACAGGTCAGCGTTGGCTGCGGCAAATGCCACATGCGGTGCCAGCACGCTGACGCCCAGCCAGATGATGACCTGGTCCATGACCATGGTGCCAATACGGCAGGCCACAAACTGGCCAAACTCCGCCAGAGCAGCCTGGCCGCTGTTTTTGCTGCGGAACACAAAGGTGCGGTTGGTCCAGTAGGCAAACAGAATGCAGATGATATTATCCAGCACATTGCCAATGCCGGTTGCAAAGCCCGTGCCCAGCACAGCCTGGAACACGGCAAACAGCACCAGGTTCAACAGCGTGGCAAGCCCGCCAAAAAACAGGTAGGCAAGCCCCTCATAATATTTTTTAATAAAAGCCTTTAATTTTTCCATGCAGTTTATCCTTTACCACACAGCGCAGGGAGGTTTGCAGCGCTGCTCGCCAGTGTACGCCAACAGTGCACACTGGCATATAACAAAAGGGGCCCGCCTGTTGCCAGGCAGGCCCCTGCTGCAATTCGGGGATTATTCAGCGTCCTCGGCAGCCTCGTCGAGGCAAGCCTTCATGGACAGGCTGATGCGCTTGCGATCAAAGTCAACATTGATCAGCTTAACCTTGACCATGTCGCCGACCTTCAGAACGTCGGAAACCTTGTTCACGCGCTCGTTGCTGATCTCGCTGATGTGGACCAGACCGTCAATGCCCGGCAGAATGCGGACAAATGCACCGAACTTGGTGATGGAAACGACCGGAGCCTCGAACTCAGAGCCGATGGGATATTCGTTCTTGAGCTTCTCCCAGGGGTTGTCCTCTTCCTTCTTGTAGCCCAGGGAAACCTTCTGGTTCTCGGGGTCATAGCTCTTAACATACACTTCGATGGTATCGCCAACGCTGACGACCTCAGAGGGATGCTTGATGTTGTTCCAGCTCAGTTCGCTGATGTGGCACAGGCCATCCACGCCGCCGATGTCAACAAAGGCACCGTAGGAAGTCAGGCTCTTGACAACGCCAGTGTACTGCTTGTCAACTTCAACGTTCTTCCAGAACTCATCGCGCTTTGCCTTGTTTTCTTCAGCAGTAACCTTGTTGATGCTGCCGACGATCTTGCGGCCTGCGCACTCGGTGATAACCAGCTTAACGTGCTGGCCAACCAGCTTGGTGTAGTCCTCGTCGCGGCGCATGGTAGCCTGAGAACGGGGAACAAACACACGAACGCCCTTGACGTTGACAACAACGCCGCCCTTGTTGGCTTCCATGACGTCGCCTTCCATAACGGTGCCGTTTTCGGCAGCCTCGGAAACATCCTTCATGCCCTTCTGGGCTTCAAAACGGACACGAGAAAGGGTGTCAACACCTTCCTGGTCATTGGTCTTGACAACAACCAAATCCAGCTCGTCGTCCACCTTAACAAGGTCTTCCATCTTGGCGTTGGGGTCATGGCTCATCTCGCTGAGCTTGACGATACCGGTGTGCTTGGAACCGTCAATACCGACGACACATTCCGTCGGGGAAACGCTGATGACCTTGGCTTTTACGATCTTACCTGCGTACAGGGGCTTTGCTTCGGATGCAGCGAGCATCTCCTCAAAGCTCATGTCGTCACGGATTTCTTCACTCATACAGTTAAGTACCTCCTCAATTATAGACGAAGGCGTTGAAGCCCCGGCTGTTACGCCCACGATCCTGGCACCGTTAAGCCAATCTTTGTCGAGTTCATCAGCTGTCTCCACATTGATAGCTTTGGTATGCCGGGCCGCGACCTGCAACAGCTTTTGGGTATTGGAAGAATGATGACCACCAATGACGACCATATGATCGCATTTTTGGCTGAGGTCTTCCGCTTCCTGTTGCCTCGCCCACGTTGCATTACATATTGTATCAAATATTTTGGCATTTGTACACTGGTTTTTCAAAAATTCCTTGCAAGTTTCCCAGCTTTGGACATTGAAAGTGGTTTGCGCCACCGCAAAAATAGATTTTTGTTGTGTGAGTTCCGGCAGCAGTTTTTCCAGCTCTGCCAAGTTGGCAAACACTTCCACTTTTCCCGTAGTATGGCCCACAATTCCCTGTACTTCGGGGTGTTTGGCATCGCCTGCCACCAGCAGCATGGCGTCCTCCGCACCGGCCCGCGCAGCAATTTTATGGATTTTTGTAACAAACGGGCAGGTGGCGTCATGATACGCCAGGCGGCGTGTTGAGATTTCATCATACACACTCTGCCCAACGCCGTGGCTGCGGATGACAACCTCGCAGCCGTCCGGCACAGCGTCCACACTGTCACAGGTAATGGCACCTTTGCTTTCCAGATCCTCCACCACCTGCGGGTTATGGATCAGCGGGCCAAGGGTTGCCACCGGGCGGCCCTGCTCCAGCAATTCATAAGTCAGCTTGACCGCGCGGTTTACCCCAAAGCAGAACCCTGCGGTTTTTGCAAGAATAATTTGCATGGTTATTTCTCCCTGTATCGCGTTTTAGAAGTGATTTTCTTCGTACAGGCGTTCCAGTTCGGTTTTCAGGCGGGTGCGCAGGGCACGCAGCTTGGGTACCGAGCGGCGCGGGTCCTCTACCTTCATCTCCTCTGCCGGGATGGGGGTGCCAAAGCAGATGCGGATGCGGCAGAACATGTGCATGCGCTTATCCGGCGTATCGTAAATAATGCGGCAGGGCACCATGTCGGCATCGGCGTTGCCGGCAATCAGGAAAGCACCGCTTTTTAAGGTCAGCAGTTCGCCGGTCTTGCTGCGGGTTCCTTCAGGAAAGATCAGGATCGGCGTGCCGTTTTTGCATTCGTCTGTCACTTTATTAACGGTGTCCATATCGCCCTTGCCGCGGTCAATGGGCACCGCGCCCATGCAGCTCAAAAACCAGCCGATCAGCGGATTTTTGAACAGCTCCTGCTTGGCCAGGATGGTATAGCGCTTCCAGCTGAACACCGCTTCCAGAATATAGACCGGGTCCAGGTCCGAAAGGTGGTTGGATGCGATAACATGGGCACGCCCGCGGGGGATGTTCTCTTTGCCGACCACCTCAATGCGCCACAAAATATGCAGCAGCGGCCAGACGATCGGCAGCAGGATCCAATAAAGCAGCATAGTTTTCCACCATTTCTTAGTAATTGGTTAAATGTTTGTTGTTCTGTGTTTTTGGGTACGTTGAGCCGTCAGGTTATTTGCCCCGTGTATTGTCGGAAGAGATTACCTACGGCAACACCGCATAATTCCCGCCTTACGGCTTAAGCACCGCTCCGGCGGCTGCGG
>ERZ833963.1587-NODE-1587-length-26293-cov-3.611518_pt1 | contig 26293 bp, 18 predicted proteins | sample MGYA00519693_ERZ833963 | MGnify/ENA primary metagenome ERZ833963 (study PRJEB31850, sample SAMEA3708748) | human gut metagenome | biome: human gut; feature: human-associated habitat; material: faeces | place: China | collected 2014 ... | reverse complement strand
TTAGCAGCCGTGGAGGCTCATTATTTGTCGATACCTTTCCCATTCGAGGAAAGGGAGTATCGTTTTTTGAAAATTCAATTCAACGAGACTTACGTGGATACTCTTACGCCAGACTATGACCATAATAATAATAACAACGTGACTTTCCATGAATTGGAGATCTACGGGGTAAAATAGTAGCGATTTATGAAAGAATTATTTTTTAAATATGCGGTAATACTCGTTTTGCTCGCCGGATACCTGACGGGATGCGAGAAACTTGAAGATACTTATTCAAAGCACACGGGAGACGGTCCGGAGCAATACCTGACTAAAATCTATGATTTGAAAGGGGAACCTAAATGGTTGTCCGTGTTGCTGACGTGGAATCTGAAACTTGATCCGGGACGGACGGCGATCATGGTGGAATGGACCGATGACGAGAAGACGGATTCAGTGATTATTGATCGGGATAGCGAGAGTTATCTGGTGGAAGGGTTGAAAAATTATGAATACACGTTCCGTGTTAGCGCTATCGAGCAAAAGGAGGGGGAGATTATAAAACAGTCGTTAGGAGACCCGGTGTACGTGCGTCCGTACACGAGTGCGTCGGAGGAATTATTGCTTTTTACCCGTGTGGTAAATAAACAATTTCAAGTGGCCGATAAATATTTGTTTGTTGCCTTTGACGAATGGGCGGATAACTTGATTGCCTTTAAGATCGGTTATTTTGAAAAGGGCAGTGAGACGGAACAATTCTGGGAGGTTGGGCCTGAAGATCGGGAAAATAGCTGGCCGAAAGGAAAATCTTATGCGCTGATCGGGGAGAATATTGATTTTACAAAACCGGTAAAGGTGTATCGTAAAGGTAAAATCGCGATCCTTGATGATATGATATTGGATTTGGATCCCATCGAGTTGTCTTTTAATGTCCCCTCTTTCGAGAGTGATTTTGCGGCTGACGTGAGAAATCGATTGGATTTATTGGGGGAGATCAAGCAGGATGATATTAAGAACGTGGAAATACTGGATATAGATTATGACCAGATTTCGTTAATAGATGTTCTTCATTTCCCGAATCTAAAGGAACTTCATTTGGGAAGAAACCGGTATCTTGCATTGGGAACGGAGGATCGGGTAAGATCCAGCCTTTCTAATAAGGAACTTTCTATCGGGGCTTTGAACGTGATTGCCGAGAAGTTGGGTGTGAAGATTTATCATTACGGGAATCATTATTTTGATGTTGTCCCTGATTTCTTTACAGAAAAGAATAAACTGTCTGAACAGCCGATGCTTGCATTCATGGATGCCACAAACTGGGATATATCTGTGTCTCCGGCAGATGCATTGGGATATGATTCCGGGGCAAAGAATCTGTTGGTTGATAATGATTCTTATTGGTTGCCGCAACCGACAACTCAGATCCGGACGCATGTCATCGAGATCGATATGAAACAGGAGGAGACAATTGCCGGATTCAAGATTGTGCAGACAAAAGACTTCGGAGATCCGGATGCTTCTCGCCCGGAGACTCTGAGTATAGAAGTCGAGACCGGATCAGGACAATGGGCGACAGCGACTTTCAGCAAAAGTACAACTCTCGGAAACGGAGAAGGTGAGACCACGATCGTCTACCTGAACAAGGATAAAGGGACGAAAACAGCTCAAAAAATCAGGATTACGGTATCTGATGATTTCTATAAACAAGGTTATGATTCATCTTGGAATTGGGTGGATTTCTATAACGTGACGTTATCCTCGATTATGGTGATCAAGGGAAATTAGTGGATGAGAAGAAGTGTTGTTTTAATTGTCTTGTTTTGGGCGATGGGCTTGAATGCTCTCGCCCAAACACAAGGCATTATGTTTGAGCCTACCCGGTCGTGGAAGAAGATCGTGGAAAAGGCTCGGAGCGAGAACAAGTTGATTTTCGTGGATTGTTACGCTGATTGGTGTGGCCCATGTAAACAACTAGCATCGCAGGTGTTCACGCAAAAAGAAGTGGGAGATGTTTTTAACAGCCACTTTGTCAACGTGCAGTTTAATGTAGAGAAAGATGCTGATGGCAAGGTGAATGTTGCGAAATGGGGAGTTGCTTCTTTACCAACGCTCGTGTTTATTGATCCGAAGACGGAACAGGTTATCGGAAAGCTTGTCGGGGCGGGTGATGCCGCTTGGCTTGTGAATGGGGCGAAAGCCGTGTTGGATCCTGCCAAGCGGTTGGATGTATTGGCAACCCGGTATAACGCAGGGGAGCGGGAGCCGGCATTTCTTTTGGAGTTTATTAAGGCTCTGGGGAGTGCGGGGATGAATGCCGAGGTGCAGCAAGTGGTGAAAGAGTGGCTTGACGGGTTATCACTTGATCAATTGGCGACACCGCGGATGTGGCCGATCATCATGCAGTTTGAAAATGACCCGTTGTCGAAAACGTTACTGATGGTACGGGATCATATTGATCGTTTTTACTCTATTCCCTTGGAGAACCAGCGGGCAATGGTGGACGCCACGTTAATGGGGGCGATGGTGCAAACGGCAATGGAGTTTTCCACGAATCCCAATCTTGGCATTTATGAACAGGATCGGTTTAATGCTTTTGTCGATTATCTGGATCAGGCAAAAGAGGGGCCGGGGAAAACGATGGCTGCCGTGTGGTTGAACACGTCGCAACTCGCCCGGCAAGGGGACTGGAAACAGATGTTGGAGGCGATGCGGGAGGTGGAGAGGGAGAATGTTTTTCCTCCCCAGTTGTACGGGCCGTATTTCTCGTTTTTCATGCAGGCATTGACACAGGTGAAAGAGCAGAAGGCGGCCGTTGAGGCCGGTTTGAAGTGGTTGGACGAGTTGATCATGGCGGCTTCGGGGGAAGATGTTGTTTCCTACCAGACACGTGCCATGATGTATGCGGGGAAAGCCGCTTTATGGCAGGCTTTGGGAAAATCCGCCGAGATGAAGAAGGCGCAGAAGGAGATGGAGAAGTATGTTAATTTGCTGAAAGCGAACGCGGGAAACCACGTGAATGAACAAATGTCGGGAGTTGTTCCGGGAGGGGTTTCCCAAGGATTGGGGGATAGTCAGGCAAGCCGGGAGATCACGTTGAATTACGAGTTCCGGCAAGGAGTCCCGGTGGTGAAGGTGGAGATTAACGGGCATACTTATTACTTTTTGTTTGATACTTGCGCGGGCATTACTTGCGTGTCCGACAAGCTGGTAAACACGGAGAAGTTAGCTTATCAGCAAACCGGGAACACGATGCAGGGGATGGGTGACCAAGTTGTCATGGCAGAGATCCCGGTGCTTTCGCTAGGTGGGCTTGTGCTGAAAGGCAGGCAGGCGGCCGTGATGAGCGAGCATAACCCGGTTTTCAAGCATTTGGGAGTTGACGGGACGATCGGGGCGAACGTGATTAACGAGTTCGTGGTGACGATTGACGCGAGGAATAAAACGATCACGCTTTCGGATCGGGTGGATCCTTCTATTTCTCGATGGGAGACGTTGAAGCTTTGGAACAATGTTCCGTTACTTTCGGTCAAGGTGCAAGGAAAAGGTGAAGTTCATGATGTTCCGGCTCTGTTCGACACGGGGAACGGAACGGGAGCTATCGGGTTGCCCTCGGTGGAAGGGTTTGAACAATGGACACAAGCGGGAATTATCGGGGACGTGGAAGAAGGGAACGGCTTTATCGGGACGATGGTTGGCGGTATGGTGAAGACGGATAAGCTTTACCGGGGTCGGATGACCGGACTTCATCTGGGAGATGCCGTTTTCAAGAAGATGCCGATTATTACCGGGGGAATCGGGTATTTGTTGCTCTGTTTCAAAACGACGGATTTAGGGGTGTTTACTCTTGATTATCCAAACGGAAGGTACCACTTTGAACCTTATGTCGATGCAAGCGTGTGGGAAGGCGATAGCCGTCCCGTGATGACGGGGTCGGATAACGGGGTGTTGAAAATCGCTGCCGTGTGGGGTAAAGAGGCGAGCAAGCGGTTGGCCCCGCGATGGACGGTGATCGCCTTGGACGGGAAACCGTTGGAGAGCATGGCCTTGGATTCTCCCAATATCGACGAAATGATCCGTGAGCGTGGGGTAAAAACGGTGACCGTTCGAGATACGGAGGGGAAAGAGTATGAAGTGAAGGCGGAGGTGTTTTTACCAAGTATGAGATAGTTTGAATATGATTAAGATGGTTGCATGACCAAATTCATTAATGTAAAAAATTATGAGAAAACTCTTATTGTTACTAGTGGTTACAATAATATTTTTTAGTTGTCAAAATAAGAATGTAATTTTGGACGAAGAGACGTTAGGATTCTCTAGATCGAATTGGGAAATATTAATACCTAATCCTGTCCCTCCAGTATGGACATTTGGTGTTTTTTATAGAAAGTTCGTAAAAGATGAATTTAATACAAATTCTGATTATCAGAATCTTGTCGCTTTTGATATGTATACAGAATCGATGTTTACATCGCTTGGAAGTAATTGGTTTGAATCAACTCCATTATTGAAACTTTTTGCTTATCAAGTATTTTGTGCAAATGGAAATGAGCCTATTCCCATGGGGTTTGATACATCATTACGTTTGGATGAAAAAGAAGGAGGTGTTTATCATACGCAGTGGGGAATATTTTTTTTGAAAGCTGGTGTTGGACCTAATTACGTTTCTCGTTCAGTATTTAATCACGAACTTGTACATGCATTCCAAGATAAAGTTTGCAATTACACGATGAATATTAACACGAGGCCTCTTGTTGAATTTGAAGCAGATATTGCTACTGATGCATTGGAGTTCGTGTGTAATAAAGGATCTTTTCCAAACGATTATGAACCGTTTCTATTATCAAGCTGATGCATTGCTTTGTATTACTTATTGGAAACAAACGATTTAAATGTAATTTGTAAAACGAGAATTTATGAAAAAAAAATTGTTTTTATTGGTATTTACTATTATGAGTTATTTCTTGGTAAATGCACAAGTTCATATAGATACTCTTTTTTTGGGTAATTGTGAGTTATTGAATTCTTCCGGTTTTCTATCGATTCATCCTAAGGAGTATAAGGTTATCATGATCCCGTTTTTTGTGAAGGGGAAGAATGTGGCTATTGATTTGTTGGATATTCCTGTTGAAATTGATCCGGAGTTGGATAGAGAACAATACCAAAAGGCTGTAGATAATCATCCGTGGACACGTTGGGCAGATGAGATGGAAACGAGAGTGTTCAGTTCTGATTTGATGAAAATGGTGGAGAATAAAGTGGATTCGCTCGGTTTAAAAACTACAATTTATGGAAGTATTTATTTTGACAAAAAGGGAAAATTACTCTCGTACGAAATAGTTATCCCTTCAGATATTCTTGATTTTTTAACAGAAGAACTACTGGGACAATTTCAAGCAGTGTGTCTTGATGAGGTTGGTGGGGGGAACGTGCCGAAGAACGTGTTAAATTCTGTATTTCTGAGGTTGTCAACGGAAGAATTTCTTGAATCCATGAAGAAATCGGTTTTGGAATATCAAGAGAAAATGAAAAAAGGAAAAACACCATATAGAGGGCATTTTTTTAATCACTTTTTACCAATTAAAGATCGTCCAAAATCAGATTATGGTAAATTGGAATTTAGAAGATATTTAAATAATAGTGTTGAATAGGCTTCGCTTTAATGAAAATGCTAAATGAGATGAAGTTTTATAAAGGTCATAAAGTTATAGATCCCTTGAGATTAATTTTCCAGTAACTTTGTATATAAAGGAGGAATTTCGAGAACGACTATAAATTTTATGATCTTGTAAATACGTGTGTGTTATGGTTATATATCTTCCTTCCTCCATGTATGGTGGAAGGAGAAATTGTTATGAATTATATCATATATTATGAGAACAATATTACGACAAATTATCTTGGGGATATTCTTGTTGGTGGCGGTAAGTAGTGTTGCTTCTGCCCAACAATTGAATATGGGGGATATACTCCCTCAAGATACAAATGTGAGGGTTGGAAAACTTGATAATGGGATGGGGTATTATTTGAGGCATAATGCCAAGTCGACGGGATTGGCGGATTTCTACATTGTGTATGATGTGGGATCAGTTCAAGAAGAGGATTCACAAAATGGATTAGCGCATTTCTTGGAACACATGATGTTTAACGGGACAAAGCATTTTCCGGATGATAGTATGATCCGGTGGCTGGAGAGTATCGGGATGCAGTTCGGGACGAACTTGAATGCCGCCACGGGGATGGAAATGACGTATTACCAGTTGACGCAAGTCCCGCTTAAGCGGGAAAGTATCGTGGACTCGATGTTGTTGATCTTACACGACTGGTCTGGGTATTTGGCTTTGGAAGATAAGAAGATTGACAAGGAACGGGGGGTGATTATAGAGGAGTTACGGCAACGGAATAATGCCCAATTCCGGGTGGGTAATAAGGCGGCTATTTCCGTTTTTGGAGATACTCGTTATGCACACCGGAATATGCTCGGTACGGAAGAGTTCCTGCGTACGTTTGATTCTCAGATGCTTCGAGATTTTTACAAGTGCTGGTATCGTCCGGATTTACAGGCCGTGGTAATTGTCGGTGATTTCGACGTGAACGAGATGGAGGCGAAGTTGAAGAAAGTAATGGCGGATATTCCTGTCGCTCAGAATCCGAAAGCAAAGGAGGTGATTCGGATTCCGGATAACGTGGTTCCTGTTGTGACGGTGATCACAGATCCGGAACAACAGACGTGTAATGCAAATTTTTATATCAGGCGAGCGGCTGTTCCAAAGGAATTGAATAACCGGGTCGGGGCGACTTACATGAACATAATGATCAATATTGCCGCAGCCATGATGAACACTCGTTTTGGGGAGCTGGCGCAACAGGAGGGATGTCCGTTCGCATCTGCCCATTTGCAGAATGTTCCGCTGACGAATACTTGTGATGCGTTGGAATTGCAGGTCGTGGCACGCGGAGATGCTATTGCGGAGGCTTTCACCTCAGCGTATGGAGAGTTGGAACGAGTGCGACGTTTCGGGTTCACGGAGGAGGAATTGGAGCAGGTTCGCACGGGAATCTTGAGAGGTGGAAAGTATGCGTACGAGACTGCTGGGGACCGGGAAACCGGGATGCTAGTGTGGGAGTGTATCAATCATTACGTGAAGAATACGCCCTTGATGTCTCCGCGACACAAGTGGGCGGTTACGCAATTGATGTTGATGAAACAGGTGACATTGCAGGAGGTTAACGAGTTGGTACAGCAGCTAATCTCGCTTGCTAATAACGTGTTGGTTATTTCCGCCCCGGAAAAGGCGAAGAGGGTTTTACCCGAAACGGAGATTCTGGAAAATTTCTTCTCGTGGGTTCGAACGGTTGAGATGGAACCTTACCAGACTGAAAAAATTGATCGACCCCTCTTGTCTGAAGAGGTTATTTCTGGTCGTGTTATAAAAACCAAGAAAGGGAAATATGGTTCGACCGTGTGGATGTTGAAGAATGGTATCCGAGTTGTAGTGTTACCAACCACGGATACTCCGTATCAGATCGTCATGAGCGGTCAGGCGAGTGGGGGACTTTCCATGATTCCCACGGAGGATTATTATTCGGTTTCGATGCTCGCACAGGTGGTGAGTGCTTCGGGAGTAGGGGATTTCACTGCAGAGCAGTTACGAAAGGTGTTGGGTAGCAAGGTTGTTAACATACAACCTACGATTAATCGTTTTTCGACAGATATAAACGGAAGTGCCGCGAAAGGAGACGTGGAGACCATGTTACAATTGACGTATCTGTATTTTACACGTCCTAATTTTGATCGGGGGCGTTTGGATATGGTAATCGAGGCGAACCGGAAAAATTTGGAAAATTCAGTAAACTCTCCGGATTTTGTCATGACACAAATGGTGAATAAGATCACGTATGGTGACCAACAGCGAACACGAATTCCTGATGAACAGATCTTGGCAGGTATTGATTGTGGTAAAATTAGCTCTTGGTATCGTAATTTGTTTACTGATGCGGCAGGTAATTATACTTTTTATTTTGTCGGGGATATTGACATGGAAACTTTCAAGCCTCTGGTGGAAAAATATATTGGAGGACTTCCTGCCGGGAAGCAACAATTGGGATGGAAGGATGACGGGGTGAGGGTGTTGCCCGGAGTGAAAGAGGAAAGGCAAGAAATACGTATGGAAACTGCCAGAAGTATGGTTAGTATTGGTTACTCGGGCGGGATGGACTACACGCAACAGAATATGATGACGATGGGAATGCTTTCCGCTTGTCTTCAATCACGCTATAATCAAATTATTCGAGAGGAAAAAGGTGGAAGTTACGGGGTTTCCGTGAATGGAACTCTCTCCAGACAACCGATCGGTACGTATGATCTGAAGGTAACTTTCCAGACGAACCCGGACATGGTGGAAGAGCTGGTTCGGGTGGTAAAAGACGAGCTTTTTCAGATTGCCGACAAAGGGCCTGATCCTGAAGATTTAAACAAGCATCTGGAATATTGGCGAAAGATGGAAACTCAAAATGCAAGGAATGTTCAGACTCGTTTGATTTTATTACAGACGTATTACACGTGGGGTGAGGATTGGGATGTTGATTACAATAAATTGTTGAATTCGATCACAGTGGAAAAAGTGCAGGAGCTTGCCCGGAAAATCATGGCTGATGGGAATTTGAAGGAGGTGGTGGTAAATCCGACGACGATGGTTACTCGATGAATGGGCTATGGGTGCACTAGACCATGAACATAGTTTTAACATAGCATCTACACGGCATGAATACTCGTTGGTGTTCATGCCGTGTTAGAAAAGGCATGATGCCGGGTGGTTGGTGTCGAGGAAGGATAGCCTGACATGGGGCCTTGTGGCTCCCTGTTGTTTATTAGAAATAGATTTCTAACCTTTGTAGAGTATATTTTCCTAACTGCTGATTCACATGAATCATTAATTATTCAAAATTATGAAAACGATCTATTTATTTATCTGTATTGTGGTACTCTTGATGAGTTCTTGTGCGACTTCGAAAAAGAGTGTCCGGAAGGGGGAAGCAAACGTCCGGCACGAGCTTTTGGATGCGAGAACTTTTAAGATCACGAAATTTGCTCGTGACAAGACCTATGGGTACACGGAGGATAATCCAATCAAGGTAGGTGGGGGGATGGAAGGCCCTCTGAATGAACAACGCTTTTTGAACGCATTGGCAGGTCCTAACGGAGAGAAGGTTTCGTATAAACGTCAAGGGAGTTGCTGCCCGTTCAAGACCCAAAACGCAGTTTTCGGTGATAGTGGAATGTTGGATATGTACGAGATTAGCATCGAGGGGATGTTCCAAAAAATTATTCTTTATCTGAATATGTACGATTCAGAAACTTTGCAAGTGCCGGTAGGGTTCACATTGCGGAAATAGAAACTTCAAAAGGCGAACACGATTAAGTGGGAGAGAGATACAAGATTTTGTTTCCAAGAAAAAAACGGGTATGAATGTACTGGGTATTATATTTTTTTGTACATTTGTCCCCGTTTTACGTCAAGAGTAGTGGACAGATTGAAAGAATATAAGATAGCCCACAGAGGCTTAGGGGAAGGCGTTCACACTTTCGAGTTTGTCATGGATGGCAGTTTTTTTGATTGTTTTGACGCGACAAAAGGAACGAAAGGAAAAGTAAACGCGAGAGTAAATATCGTGAAATCATCCCTGCTGATGGAGGTTCGGATGACGATCGAAGGGACGGTAGAAGCAATTTGCGATCGCTGTCTGGAGGAAATGGAGTTACCAATTAGCGGAGAATTGAACTTGTACGCGAAGTACGGGGAGAGAGAGGAAGGAAATGATGATGATTTTATTATCTTGGCTCAAGATGATGATTATCTGGATTTGAGTGAACCGCTATATGAGGTGTATATGCTGAATTACCCGCTTCGCGTGGTTCACCCGGAGGGAGAATGTAACGAGGAGATGGAGCATGTACTGGAAGAGTTGACAATGGAAGAAGAGAATGATAAGATTGATCCCCGCTGGGATGAATTGAGGAAATTAATTAATAATAACTAAATAAAACTAGAGAGAAATGGCACATCCTAAACACCGAATCTCTAAACAGAGAAGGAATAAAAGAAGAACTCACGATAAGGCAACGGTTCCTGCAATAGCAAAGTGTTCAAATTGTGGTGCTGCAGTTCAGTATCATACTGTATGCCCGGAATGTGGGTATTACAGGGGTAAATTGGCTATTGAGAAAGCAGTTGTTGCATAATTTTGATGCAATGATAAAGATTGCCTTAGATAATACAGCCCCCTGTACTAGGGGGCTATGATTGTATATAGGTGTCTGATTCTATTATTCAATTTGAAAATTTTTATTTTATGGAAAGGCCAAGAGCGGTAATCACAGGGGTAGGAGCGTATTATCCCGACTATATTCTAACTAACGAGGAGTTGAGCCGGATGGTAGATACCACAGACGAATGGATCATGACTCGAATCGGTATAAAAGAGAGACGTATTTTGCGGGATGCCGGTAAAGGCAGTGCTTACCTCGGGGCCAGAGCGGTGGAGGACTTGTTTCGTAAAACAGGTTTGAAACCGGAAGAAGTTGATTTATTGATTTGCTGTACGGTTACGGCCGACATGCATTTCCCTGCTAACGGGAACGTGATTTCCGATATGGTGGGAATAAAGAATGCTTTTAGTTTTGATCTTAATGCCGGATGTTCCGGTTTCCTATATGGCTTGATCACGGCGACGCAGTACGTGGAGAGCGGGCGTTATAAAAAAGTGATTGTCGTGGGAGCTGAAAAGATGTCCGCGATTACGGATTACACGGATCGGGCAACTTGTCCTATTTTCGGAGATGCGGCTGCCGCCGTGTTGCTGGAGCCGACAACTGAAGATTTGGGGGTAATTGACCACATATTGCGTTCGGATGGAATGGGACGTGTTCACCTACATATGAAAGCAGGTGGTTCTTTGAAACCGCCAACCATTGATACGGTTTTAGCCCGGGAACATTATATTTACCAGGAAGGACAGCCCGTGTTTAAACATGCTGTATCGAACATGGCAGACGTGTCGGTGGAAGTGATGGAACGCAATAACTTGTCCTCGGAGGACGTGGCTTGGCTGGTACCTCATCAGGCAAACCTGCGTATTATCAAGGCTACCGGGGAACGAATGGGGTTACCCAAAGAGAAGGTCATGGTTAATATCCAAAAATACGGTAACACGACCTCGGCAACAATCCCGTTGTGTCTGTATGAATGGGAGGACCAACTGAAGAAGGGGGATAATTTGATCCTTGCTGCTTTTGGTGCCGGATTTACATGGGGTGCCATTTATTTGAAATGGGGATATACTCATAAGGGTTAGATTGTATCGATAATACGATATACGAGGCTGTTCGGTTATTTCCCGAACAGCTTTTTTGATTTCAGAAGATGGGTGTAAGATATTTTAGCTGATTATTAGAAAATAATTGTTTTTTTCATTAAGAAATAAATTATTTTATATATTTGCGTCGATTTTGGTGAGTCCCATGCTATCTGTATGGGATGTAAGGGAATCCGGTGAGAGTCCGGAACAATACCCGTTGCTGTAATCTCTTTCCCGTTACACGGGAAATGCTTAGTCACCTCATGCCACTGGTTCGTCCGGGAAGGCGACATAAGCGGAGAAAGTCAGAAAACCTGCCTGAATTAGATGTTTTTATTGTTCTCGGGAATAAGGATGATAAAAAGGAAAAAATAATAGCTATTGTTTTTATTAACAGTAACATTTATGAAGCCACGGATGTGCGTGATGTGTGCTGTCGTGTGGCGTTTATAATGTTTATGAAAAAATAATAAACATGAAAAGTATCTTATTGCTAGTATGTGGCGTACTTGTATTGAATTTTGCACCAATGTCAAGACTTATGGCGATTCAACCGGAGGTGATGGCTGATACGGTGAAAACGGTAAAATTAACCGGAAAAGTCGTGGATGTTGAAACAGGGGAAGCAATACCTTTATCAACTCTCATGGTGAAAGAGTTAGGTTGGGGGAGTGTTTGCGATACGGAAGGAAAATTTAAAATTGACGTGCCTGCCAATCGTAAAGCAACTTTGACGGTTCGTTCTGTTGGGTATGAGACTCGTGAAGTTGATGTGGCTCCTGGAACGATCTCTGGGCTTGTTATTAAGCTGAAGAAGAGTTTGTTGGATTTGGATGAGGTGGTTATTACAGGTACGAGAACGGAAAAGGTGATTTCCGAGGCTCCCGTGATGACTCGTGTCGTTTCTGCCGAGGAGTTACAACGAAATGATTACGAGAGTATGATGGATGTTCTGGAGTACAATATTCCGGGGCTTCGTTTTAACGTGGACCCTCGCGGTAATAATATCCAGATTCAGGGATTGGAAAATAGTTACATCCTTATCTTGGTTGATGGGGAGAGGTTATCTCAGACTCCCGGGGGACCTATCGATTTCGATCGGCTGAGTACGTCCAATATTAAACGGATCGAGATTTTGAAAGGTGCGGCTTCTGCTCCTTACGGGTCAAGTGCCATGGGTATGGTTGTGAATATTATCACGGATTCTCCGAAACGCTCTTTGGAAGGCTGGGCAAAAGCTCGTTATTCTAAGTTTAATGACCTGCAGTTGGATGCGGGGATCGGGTTGGCTCACAAGGGATTTTTCTCCCAGACTCTTTTTCGTCGTAATTCCACGGATGGGTATGATCTTACGCCCGAAACACCCCAGTCTTACACGATGAATCCTTCACATGATATGAATATAGAGGAGAAGGTAGGATGGAATAATGAACGGACGAAAGTGGTGGCTTCAGCTTCTTTCTATTGGAATGAAGTAGAGAATCCTCCCAAGGGAGAATCTCCAACGCATTATCGCAGTTTAAACAAAACATTCCGGGCATCATTGGAGCATGCCTTCGGGGAAAAGAATAAGTTGTATGCGGTGTATTACGGAGATTTTTATACTCGTAAGACCGTGTATGATTTGATTGATCTTGCAGATAGTACGAATGCGACTTCTCACGAGCAGACAGCCCGTTTGACAGATATTTATAGTCCCTTGAAGAACGTGGAGATTGTTGGAGGAATTGAATGGAATTGGACTCGGAATTATAATAAGATGCAATACGGTAAGGAACAAACCGTGAGAAAAGTGAACGATGCGAATGTTTTCGTGCAGGTGGATTGGCAGATATTGCCGGAGCTGGATTTGGTAGGAGGTTTCCGTTACACGCACCATTCTGTTTTTGGTGACGCGTATACCCCGAAAGTAAATTTGATGTATGCCCCGGGCAGTTTTAAATTCCGTGCCGGGTATAGTCGGGGATTTAAAGCTCCCGGCTTGACGGAGTTGTATTCTGATTTTGACATGGGAAGTGTGTCGCATAATGTTGGAAATCCAGATTTGAAACCGGAGTATTCCAATTATTTATCGGTTTCGGCGGAATATACTTACAATGGACGGTTGAATGCAAGCGTGGAAGGGTACCAGAACACGATAAAAGATAAAATTAATTCTTTTGTTATTGACGTGGAAGATCCGGAACCGGGACAATTGGGAGCAGAAATGCATTATGCAAATGTGGAGGCCGTGCGTATACGCGGGGCAGAAGGAACATTAACTTATTACCCGATTAAGCAATTGTTGCTGAGGGGAACTTATGCTTATACTGATGCGAGAGATCGGGAGACGGATTTGCAATTGTCCGGAAATTCAAAACACGCCTTGAATTTTACCACGACATTACGCGGTAAATTATTGAAACGGGATGGTTCTGTTTCTCTCTCCGGACGGTGGACTTCTAAGAAATTGTCACAGAGTAAATCCACTGAAACGGACGATAGCGGTCAAGAAATAGAGGTGATTCGTGAAAATACAAAACCGGCTTATAGTCTTTGGAAGTTGGTGGCCCAATATACGCCTTGGCAAAAGAAGTTTATGAGGTTGACGTTAACAGGCGGAATTCAGAATTTATTTGATTATACGGACACGGAACATTACACGACGTATGATGCCGGACGTCGATTCTTCGGTTCCGTGATATTCCGTTTCTGACAACATGAGAATCTTTAACTTAATATTGATATAGAATGAAAAAGTTTAATTTAAAATCATGCCTCATGCTATTGGCTTGTCTGGCATTTTCGTTTAACTTTATGGCTTGTACAGATGATGATGGTGACGGTGATGGTCCGGAGGTAGATGATTCTATCCGTACTCGTACTTTTGAATCGGCAGATTATAATAGCGGTTGGAAATATTTTTCTTTTAAAAAAGGAGATTTTGTTGAATTGACAACAGAGCAGGCCACAACAAGTTTGGAGTGGGATGTTGCTTTCAATCGTTATTACGTGAAAACCAATAGTGGGACTTCTGGAAAAGGAAAGGGTGGAGTGCTTGATTCTGGAGCGACAACTTTTGCTGCTGTTACTGGAAATGTGAATTCCGAGTTTGTGGTAGATGATTCTCTGAATATCATGACTACGATGGGAAATTTCACGAAAGATTCTTATAATCCGGGGATAGAATGTGAAGGTTCTAATAGTTGGGCTTGGTATAAATATATGGAATCTACTTGGTATTATAATCACAATGTTTTTGTTTTCCGTTCTGCTGACGGAAAGAATTGTGCAAAAGTGATTTTCGATACTTATAAAGATAAATTAGGAAATTCTGGCCACATTACATTCCGTTATATATATGATGGAGAGGCTGATGCAGACATAGAGCAGGGTGGTGATGAGCCGGAAGAACCGGAAACACCTGTTACGAATAACATCGTTTATCTAGCTTCTTCAAATGCAACAGATCCATGGAAATATTTTTCCTTTGCTAAAGGGGATTTTGTTGAATTGACAGAGGAACAAGCTGCAACCAGCTTGGATTGGGATATTGCATTTCAGCGTTATTATATCCGTACGAATAGCGGAACTTCCGGTAAAGGTCAAGGTGGTGCCTTGGATATGAATAAGACGAGTTTTGATGATGTTCCGAGTGTGCCTAAATCTGGTTATACAATAGATAAGCTGGTTAGCATGATGACCACGATGGGAAGTTTTGAGAATAAAAGTGGAAGTCCTGCTTTCCAATGTAAAGAACAACCAACGTGGGCATGGTTTAATGCTCCTGCAGAAATGAAGTGGTATTATAATAATAACGTTTTTGCTATTCAAACGGCAGATGGTGAACATTGGGCAAAGATTATAATGAAGACCTATAAAGGTACGAATGAAAAGGGAAATATAGAATTTGAATATATCTATCCTGCAAAGTGACAGGAGGTAAATAATAGTGTTTGTCCCCCGGAGTTTAGGCTCCGGGGTAATTTGGTTTATTAAAATCTGATGTTATGGGATTGAAATCTTTTGTTCGTACACGTAAAAAGATATTGTTAAAGGTGGGGATAGTGATTATCCTACTTTGCTGTATCTGGGGACTTTATTCCCGTTACCTTGCCCCGACTCGGGTTGCATTAATTAATTTCCCCGCTTATCAGGCATCTAGTATCGCTTTGGCGAATGACAGTCGGATGATACAAGTCGATGCATTGAAACCGGAGGATGCAAGTAAGTTGAAAAATTACGATGTTGTTTTATTTTTTGGTCCCGGATTACGTTTAAACGGAGAACAAGCCGCGGCTATTCAGACTGCAGGGGCGAAGGGAACCGCGGTGTATACTTTAATATTTTCTTCTGGGGTAATTACAAATCATAATGTGGATAGTCTTCAGCAGGAACGCATTGGAGATTATTACGGAAATGGTAATAAGACGAATTACCGTAATCTGCTTTATTTCTGCCGTGCAGAACTCGACAAGCATAAGCTTTTTACAACGATGCCGGCTGATCCGCAACATTTGCCTTCTAATTTTTATTGGCATTTGGGAGATGATAACTATTTTACGGATTTGGACGGGTACAACAGCTATTATCGTAAAAATGGTTTTTATAAGGAGGGGGCTCCTTCCATAGCTATTGTTTCCGGCATGACTTCTCCTTTAAGTGGTAACCGGGCGAATGTGGATACTCTGGTTGTCAGTTTGGAACGTGCAGGTTTTAACGTGTATCCCGTTTATGCGGCAGGAAAACGTTTACAGATGTTGCAGGAGGTTTCTCCCGATGCCGTGATTTATCTGCCGATGGGGCGTTTGGGAAGTGATAAAAGCGTGGAGTGGTTACGGGAACGTAATATCCCGTTGTTTTGTCCGTTAACTCTTTTGCAGGAACGGGATGAATGGGAAAAGGACCCAAGGGGATTGGCCGGAGGGTACCTGTCGGCTAGTGTGGTATTGCCGGAAATTGACGGGGGTACTCGTTCACAAGTGCTTTCCGTGCAGGATGCTGATAAGAACGGGTATTATCAATTTGTTCCCGTGGCGGACCGGGTAAAGAATCTGGTTGACGGTATTTATAATCAAATACAACTTCAACGTAAAGAGAATAAAGATAAACGGTTGGCAATTGTCTACTTGAAAGGAGCCGGACAAAGTGCATTGACCGCTGCCGGACTTGAAGTCGCTCCATCGCTTTATGCTTTTTTGAAACGATTGAAAGCGGAAGGTTATACCGTGGAGAATATTCCGGCAACGGAAAAAGAATTTGAGGCTTTGCTCCAACGTGAAGGAAGTATTTTTGGGAGTTATGCCAAAGGGAAAATGGCGGAATTCATGGCAACCGCCCATCCGGAATGGATTAATAAAGCCGATTATGAGAGATGGGCCAAAGAGGTTCTTACCCCGGAGAAATATGCAGAAGTCGTGAAACAATATGGAGAGGCGCCTGGAGAATACATGAGTGGGGTAAAAAATGGAGAACCGGCTTTGGCATTTTCTTGTTTGCGTTTTGGAAATGTAGTGTTAATGCCCCAACCTGTTGCGGCTGCCGGAGATAATGAGTTCCAGATTTTACACGGGGTTGATGTGGCTCCTCCCCATGCTTATATTGCACCCTATTTGTGGATACAGAAGGGTTTTCTGGCGGATGCTTTAATTCATTTTGGCACGCATGGCAGTTTGGAATTTACTCCCGGAAAACAAGTGGCTTTGTCATCAGGGGATTGGCCGGACCGATTAATAGGGACTGTTCCTCATTTTTATTATTACACGATCGCTAACGTGGGAGAAGGTATCGTCGCTAAGCGTCGGACGTATGCATCATTGGTGTCATATTTGACTCCACCTTTTATGGAGAGCCGGACTCGGGGACAGTATGAAGAATTGTTCCGGCTGATTGCAGACTATGATCGTGCAGGAGAGACAGAACAACCGACTTGGGCAAAACGGATTAAAAGTAAGGTGTTAAGTCTTGGTCTGCATCATGATTTACAGATGGATAGTGTGGCTACAAAGCCTTGTACAGAGGAAGAGATCCGGAAAGTAGAGAGTTTTGCAGAAGAGATTGCCAATGAAAAAATGACAGGGCGGTTGTATACTTTAGGGCAGCCTTTTACTGGAGAAGATATTCGCTCTACGGTTATTGCCATGTGTGCAGAGCCGTTAGCTTACAGTTTTGCTCGTCTTGACAAGCAAAAAGGACGGATTACTGCCGAGCAATTTTCTGATAATGTATACGTGAATCGCCATTACGTGGCTAACGCTCGGAAACAGGTTGAAGAGTTGTTGCGTTCGGGGAAAGAATTGACATTGGAACAATTGGGAGTGAGTCAGGCAGACGTGATGCGAGCCCGTGCGACAGAAATGGCTCTTAACCCGAAACAATTGTCGATGAGTGAAATGATGGCGATGGCTTCTGATGCGGGTAATAATATATCGGAAGGGGTGAAAAAAAGTGATGGTGGGATGAAAATGCCTGTCGGGATGCCCAAGGTCGGTAAGATGCCCGATTGGGTGAAAAAACGTATCGAGGCTCGTAAAAAGGCGGAACAAGAGGGAAAGAAACCTGTGTTACCGGAAGTACCGCAAGAAGATAAAGAATTTGCCAAAGCGGTGAATGAGATTCAACAGGTTGCAGGGCACGTGCAGGATTATGCCCGGTGTTTACGTGAGTCTCCCGAACAGGAAATGCAGTCTTTGCTGAACGCATTGAATGGTGGTTTTGTGGCTCCTTCTCCGGGAGGGGATGCCGTGCGTAACCCGAACACGTTACCCACCGGACGCAATTTGTTTGCTATTAACGCGGAGTCCACTCCGGGCGTGAGGGCTTGGGACGAGGGTAAAGCTTTGGCCCAGACAACCATTGACCAGTATCGTAAAAAGCATGGAACTTATCCCCGTAAGGTAAGTTACACTTTCTGGGCCGGGGAGTTTATAGAAACGGAGGGGGCAACTTTGGCTCAGGCAATGTATATGTTAGGGGTCGCACCCGTACGTGACGGGATGAACCGGGTGACAGATTTGCGGTTAATACCATCAGCCGAGTTGGGACGTCCGAGAATTGATATTGTTGTGCAGACATCCGGACAGTTGCGGGATGTTGCTGCATCACGGTTGGAGTTGCTCACGAAAGCGATAGCGCTGGCGGCTCAGGCTAAAAATGATACGTGTGGGAATTATGTTGTTTCCGGTACAATGGAGGCAGAGAAGTTGCTGGTGGATAAGGGTTTTTCTCCGAAAGAGGCTCGGGAGTTGTCCATGGTGAGAGTATTCGGTGGTGCCGGGTATGGTACAGGAATTACGGGATTAGTAGAAAAAGGAGATGCCTGGGAACGGGAGTCGGAGATCGCTGATCGGTATTTGAGCAATATGGGAATGATGTATGGCGACAGTAAGGCGTGGGGAAAATATAGCCGGGATGCTTTTGAGGTAGCTCTTCACGATGCAGATGTTGTCATTCAACCCCGTCAAAGTAATACGTGGGGGGCTTTAAGCCTAGACCATGTGTATGAATTTATGGGAGGATTGAATTTAGCCGTACGAGAAGTGACCGGTAAAGAACCGGAGACTTATCTGAGTGATTATAGGAATCGTAATCATGTGAGAATACAGGAATTAAAAGAAGCTATCGGTGTGGAGGGACGTACAACAATTTTTAATCCTGCTTTTATTCGGGAAAAAATGAAAGGAGGGGCATCGTCTGCTTCTATTTTTGCTGAAACCATTCGGAATAGTTACGGTTGGAATGTTATGAAACCGTCAGTTATAGGGAAGGATTTTTGGGATCGGGTGTATGACGTGTATGTGAAAGACAATTTGAAGTTGGGTATTCATGAATTTTTCAAACAGGAGAGTCCCGCGGCTTTAGAGGAGATTACGGCGGTGATGCTTGAAACAGCACGTAAAGGCTACTGGCCGGCAACGAAAGAGCAGTTGGCCGATGTTGCAAACTTACATACCCGTTTATTAGAAGATTATCGCCCGGCTTGTACCGGATTTGTTTGTGATAACCGGAAGTTACAGGATTTTGTTGCCTTGCATACAGATAAAAATCGTGTTGAGGCTTATCGTAAAAATATAGATGGTGTTCGGGAAGTACAAGTGGAACATGCTCAGAATGGGGTGGTATTGAAGAAGGAGGAATTGAATCGAGCAAGTCAGGTACAGCAAGATTCTGGAGAAGGTAGGAAGACCCTCTTTATTGCGTTGTTATTGGTGGGAGTCATATTGATTATAGTGATGGTGTTTCTGAAACGGAAAAAATAAATTTGATTATTTGCGTTTACTATTTAAATGGAAGGACTGCTCGGATCAATGGGCAGTCCTTTTTGTTTTTACGTCATTAATCCTTAATCGGGATTTCCAATTTTAAATTACTTGTTGTATATTTGGTCGATTATTATGGATGCTAAATGAGAAAAAGTGCGAGTCAGGACTGTACCGAAATGAGGCAGACAGTTGTCTTGAAAGATTCCGAGATCGAGGGAGATATTATCCTGCCCGGGAACTTGTGTTTATTTGGCAAAATTTCAGGTAATGTTACTGCAAAAGGTAAGGTGGAGGTGAAGTCGGGGGCTGTAGTAACAGGAAATATTTCTTGTCGGGAATTGGAGATAGAGGGATTGGTGGGGGGAAACGTGGAGACCTGTTTTTTAATTATTGGAGAAAATGCCGTTTTGGAAGGGGATGTGCAGGCAGGAAAACTGCTCGTGAGAGCCGTGAAGTATGATATAAAACGGTTACGTTTGGTAAGAAAATAAAGTAAACGATAAATCATGGGAAAAGAAGTACAACAGCAAATAGCGTTAAATTTACTCAGTGAAGGAACTCAGATTACCGGGGATCTTCACGCTTCAAATGACATTCGTATTGACGGAGAACTTAAAGGAAAGATTTTCACGAAGGGACGTCTGGTTATCGGGCAGATGGCCAAGGTGGAGGGAGAGGTTAATTCTCCGAATGTTGATATTTTAGGAACCATGGAAGGGAATATCGTGTCGACGGGGACTGTTTCCTTGAGGGCAAAGTCGGTATTCACGGGAACGATCAAAGCTGCTTATATCGCGATCGAGTCCGGAGCGGTTTTTAATGGCGAGTGCCATATCCAACGAGAAGTTCAACAAAAATAATTAAAGACGTGGTGTGTCGTGTATTGGTAGTGATCTCATTGCTACTGAGTCTGGTTTCTTGTGAAAAGGAACAGGATAAGGTAGAAGATGGTGTTTCTTTGGAACTGGCCAAAGAACGTAAAGCGAATATAGGCGGCGTGACCTATAAATTGTATTTTTCCATTCCGGCGGACAGGAGTGAGGCGATTATGGCTGAATCGACGATCTTTTTTGAATTGTTTGATCTGGTTCCGGTCATTCTGGATTTTAAAGAGGCAAAAGAGAATATTCTTGCCGTTACGTCTTCGGATGGGAGAAAAGTTCCGTACACGTTTAAAAATGAACATATTATTATTCAACCAGAACACTTGAAAAAGGGACGGAACGAGCTGGTCATCCAATTTAAAGCGGGAGAGTCCTCTTTGAATCGAAGCGATGATATGCTATACACGTTGCTGGTTCCGGATCGATGTCGTACGTTGATGCCTTGTTTCGACCAACCGGATATAAAGGCGAGATTTAAATTGACGTTGAAAATACCATCCCGGTGGAGGGCGGTCGCTAACGGGGAACCCGTTCGTACGGAGTATTTTAATGATTATAAGTTATACGAATTCGAGGAAACAAAACCGTTGAGTACTTATCTGTTTGCTTTTACCGTGGGAAGGTTTTCGTACGTGGAACGTTACGTGGGGGGGCGCTGGATCGGTATTTACCATCGGGAAACGGATACTTCGAAGATCAATGCCAGTATTCCGGTCATTGCCAGAGAGGTAAGTCATGCATTGGATTGGATGGAAAACTACACGGGGATACGTTACCCGTTTGATGTATATAATGTCGTGGCGATTCCTGATTTTCAGTACGGCGGGATGGAGCATCCGGGCGCCGTGTATTACCGGGCGTCAACGATGTTTTTGGACCGGAACGCTGATTTGTCGGCATGGATGAAACGCAGTGATGTTATCGCTCACGAAACGGCCCACATGTGGTTTGGTGATTACGTCACGATGAGGTGGTTTAATGACGTGTGGTTGAAAGAGGTGTTTGCCGGTTTCATGTCGGACAAGATTATGACCCAGTTATACCCGGACGTGAATCATCGGTTGAATTTTTTCTTGAATCATTACGAGCCGGCATTACGGACGGACCGGACGAAGGGGACGCACCCGATTTTGCAGGAGCTGGATAATCTGAAGGATGCGGGGACTTTGTACGGGGATATTATTTACCACAAGGCCCCGATCGTGATGCGTATGTTGGAACGGGAGATTTCCGAACGGCGGTTACAGATCGGGTTGCAAAGGTATCTTCGCAGATGGTCTTATTCTAATGCGGACTGGGACGAGTTGATCAAACTGCTGGAAAGTACAACGGGACAGGATTTGCAGGCTTGGAACGAGATATGGATAAAAGAAAGTGGGGCTCCCGTGATCGAGTTCCAGAAGAACGGAATCGTGATGACGGATGAGAGCGGGAAGAATCGGGTTTGGCCTCAGGCTGTATCTGTTTTTTGGGATTACATGGGGTTGAAGAGAACATTGATCCCGTTACGTGATTCGCTGACCCCTTTCAGGTATGGGGCTGCTGTCGTGTTACCGGATGGGGACGTCATGGGATACGGTTGTTTCTTACCCACGGATTTTTCTATTCGATTTCTTGATGATGAGCTAGGAAATCTGAATGACCCGCTTTACAGGGCAGTTGCCTGGCAAGCTCTCTACGAAGGGGTTTTGCATAAAAAAGTGAAAGGGGAGTTTTTCCTGAAGTTATGTATCAAGCATTTACCACAAGAGAAGAATAACTTGGTTGTGAACCGGACGTTAAGTTTCTTGAAGATTATTTATTCAACCTATCTGGATGAGGGAAGTCGGCAGTTAATACAGGACGATTTAGAACGTTTTTGTATTAATATGGTAAATAATAAGGCTGAAGGGAAGAATAAAAAATCGTATTTTAATACGTTATTGTCAATTTGTTCTTCACCGAAGAGTTGTTCCTATTTGTCAAGCGTGTTAAAGGGTGAACAGGATTTACCGGAAGACGTAACGATCAATGAACAAGATAAGATTAGTATTGCGTTTAATTTGGTATTGCGAGATACGAGTGTTTATGAAGACACGAAGGCATATGTCATGAGAACGGTTAAGAATAAGGACTTGCTGGATCGGTTTGAATATGTATACCCCTCTTTATCTGGTGATAAACAAGTGCGTGATAGCGTGTTTAACGCCTTACTTGTAAGAGAGAACCGGGTGAATGAAGTATGGGTGGAAGAGTGTTTGCGGTGGTTGAATCACCCGCGGAGGAGAATGGAGGCGGAGGGGTATGTTCCGAAATTGCTTGGTGCGTTGCAGGAGATTCAACAGACGGGGGATATTTTCTTCCCGGGTTCTTGGTTAAGTGCCGGATTAGCGGGTCATACGAGTAAGAATGTGTACACGATGGTAAATTCTTTCTTGGAGAAACATGCGAATTATCCGCAGAATTTGAAATTGAAGATATTATCTAATTCAGATCATTTACGGCGTTTACATTCAGAAGAAGAGAATAGAGATAGATTAAAATAACATGGCGATAGAAGAGAATTCATTGATATTGATTCCGGCCCGTTATGCTTCCACCCGTTTTCCTGGGAAACCGCTGGTGGATATTGCCGGAAAACCTATGATTCAACACGTGTATGAGAAGGCTGCGGTTGTTTCTGATCACGTATACGTGGCGACGGATGACAAGCGTATATATGATGCCGTGCTTGCTTTTGGTGGGTGTGCGGTAATGACTTCCGATGCGCATCGGAGTGGAACGGATCGGTGTTACGAGGCGTACACGAAAGTCAAAGAGATGTTGCAGTGCAATTTTGACGTGGTGGTTAACGTGCAGGGAGACGAGCCTTTTATTATCCCGGAGCAGATCGAATCGTTGATTGCGTGCTTTGAAGATCCTGCCGTGCAGATTGCCACGTTGGCCAAGCCTTTCGAGAAAAATGATGAGATTTTTGACCCGAATAAAGTGAAGGTAGTGTTTTCCGCCAATCATACTGCTCTTTATTTTAGTCGAAATCCGATTCCTTATTGCAGGGGCGTGGAGCGTGCAGATTGGCTGGCTAAAACCCCGTTTTATAAACACGTGGGGATGTACGCTTATCGTCCGGAAATTCTGAAGGCGGTGACTTCTATCCCGCAGGGTGTTCTGGAACAGGCGGAATCTTTGGAACAATTACGATGGTTGGAGAATGGTTACACGATTGCTGTCAGTATCACGAATCATGAATCAATAGGGATTGATACCCCGGAAGACTTGGAGAAATTGAAGGAGTTAATTCAATAAAAGGAGGGTACGAATGTTTAGGGAGATGCGACGTAAAAAGCAGATGCTGTCATTGGAGGAATGTGTTGCCGTGTTGGATAACGGGACATCAGGGGTATTGGCTGTTGACGGTGATAATGACTATCCTTATGCGGTCCCGCTTAGTTACGTGTATTGTGATTCTAAGATCTTTTTTCATTGTGCCCGAAGTGGGCATAAATTAGATGCTATTGCGAGAAATGAGAAGGTTTCTTTTTGTGTTATCGAGGCAGATCAAGTGATGCCTCAAGAGTACACGACTTATTTTCGGAGTGTTATTGTTTTCGGGAAAGCACGTGTTCTGGAAGATGATATGGAAAAGAGAATGGCTCTTGAGATATTGGCAGCAAAATATACCCCGGATGACGAACGTGGACGTATGCAGGAGATTGATAAATTGTTTGGCCAAGTGAGTATGATTGAATTAACTATCGAACATATGACGGGCAAAGAAGCTATTGAATTGGTTCGGATGAAACCGTAAATTTGGGGGAATGTAGATAAAAAATTAAAAGCTAAAAGGTATTTCACTTTTAGCTTTTAATTTTTAGTTTTTATCTTTTTTAGATTGTCATGATGTCTTTTTCTTTCTTCGCAAAGTATTCATCGGCTTTCTTGCCGTACTCGTCTGTCATTTTTTGAGCGATGGCTTCAGCATCTTTGGACATATCTTCCGGAAGTCCGTCTTTTACCATTTTTTTCACTTGCTCAATGACATCCCGGCGGGCGTTGCGGATACTTACTTTCGCTGTTTCCATCTCGCCTTTACTTTGTTTTACAAGGTCGCGTCTGCGCTCTTCTGTCAGAGGCGGGATATTTATACGAATAATTTCTCCGTTGTTATCCGGGTTCAAGCCGAGATTAGCGTTCATGATTGCTCTTTCAATGGGAGAGATCATACTTTTTTCCCAAGGTTGAACTGCAATTGTTCTCGGATCTGGGGTTGAAATATTGGCTACTTGTGATAACGGGGTAGGACTACCATAATAGTCAACCAGCACGTCTTGTAAGATTTTCGGGTTGGCTCTTCCCGCTCTGATTTTACTAAGTTCTGATTCCAGGTGACTCAGAGCAGCTTCCATTCTCTCTTTTGCTTCGTCGAGATAAAATTGTACTTCCTCGTTCATATAATTTTTATTTGATTTAATATCCCATAATGAATCAAACAAAGGTATAAAAAAAACTTTATTTTTACTCTATCCTACGCCACGTTTCCTTGACTTGAACGTTTTTGTGGGTTCCATCTGCTAATTTTAGTTTTGCTTCGCCTGTGAGGACAAGAATCCGGTTGTTTGCATCATATTGGTAATGAGCAGAGGATTCCACGATGTCTTTTATTTTCACAGAAGGGGCGTGTTCCGATAAAAATTGTCCGTGGGCAATCTTGTAGGTCCCGTTGACCCCGTTAGAACAACTGAACGTGAAGTCGTCGAAATATTCTTTTTGTAAGAGTTGTTTCGTTTCAACCCCATTTTCTCTTATTTTTTCCCATTTACCAACAAACGGGTTGGCAATAATAGCCCGAATGAGTTTTCCGGGATTGAAAATACAGTCTTCGACGTATCTTTTGAACTTCTTCTCTCCCAGATAATCCCGGATTTTGATTTCTCGTAGGGTCGTGTTTGCTCTGAAACGAGGGGTGATCCGTACATACTCCGAAGTGAAATCTTCTGTTGGTAGGCTATCTATAAGCCGGATTTGTTCGTCCCATTCTTCTTTATAGAATTGTAGTATTTTGTTTTTATCGCTGACGGGAAGGGACATGGTGGGCATGACGATGCTTAACATGATTTCCGAGGACTGTTGTTGTTCTCGGGCGGAAGTGATGATTCCTTTATAAACGGCCTTATCTGATCCGTAACGTTTTTTCAGATAGAGGCGATACATATCGAAAGAAGCTTGAGGAACCGAGTCAAGTCCGTTTTTCAATTTTTCTTCTTCAGCATTCAATACTTTCAAGTATCTGTCGAAAGTTCTTCTTTCTACGCTAGGGGAGGTACTTTTTAAAGCAAAATAGACAGGGACCGTGTATGAAACACGCACGGGAGAGCCGTTTTGTTTTCCCGGTTCCCACTTCGGCATAGAGGCGATAACTGCTTTCGCCTCGTTGTCTAGTTCGGGAGAAACACCCCGAATAACTTTGACATTGCTGATGGCTCCATCCTTTTCAATAACGAATCTGACATACACTTTCCCTTCGAGTTTTTTCTCCTTGGCAGTTTCCGGGTAGCGTATATTGTTGTATATCCATGTATTTAGATTACCTGGGAATACAGGCATTTCTTGGACGAGGAAATGGATTTGGTTGTCTTCCGTGGAGTCTTGAACAGTTTGTTTATCTTGAATTTGGCTAATTGCCGTATGCGTATTAAAAATAAGAAAAACACTCACCAATCCGATTGGTAATTTGGCGAGGGATTTTAATTTAGCATAGAATGGTTTTAATGTCATGGTGTGTTTCTTAGTGTGATAAATAGTTCTTTTTATCACAGCTAAATATAGAAGGAATTTTTTGTTTTTGCAATGAAAATA
>ERZ833963.1578-NODE-1578-length-26376-cov-3.814521_pt1 | contig 26376 bp, 21 predicted proteins | sample MGYA00519693_ERZ833963 | MGnify/ENA primary metagenome ERZ833963 (study PRJEB31850, sample SAMEA3708748) | human gut metagenome | biome: human gut; feature: human-associated habitat; material: faeces | place: China | collected 2014 ... | reverse complement strand
AACTCTCCCTCTGTTTATAGAGGGAGTACCCCGAAGGGGGGAGGGAGTTAAAAAACAACTTTCCAGACTCCCCCTTTTTAATTACTCATCAAAGTTGCTCAAGCGAGCATATCGAGATACCTTTCTTTATTTCAATTTAAAAAGAACAATATCACCCAAAGAGATCGCACTATTCCCTCCCGGATCCGTTCCGTCCTTCAAAGTAAACTTGATATAACGTACCCGCCGGGAACCTTCCGGGAATTTCAATAAGGTAGATTCACCTGAACCCCGTCCCAGTTCATTCGTTTCAAAATAAGTCACGTTCTGCCAGTTACCTCCGTCCGTGGATACCTGTATGGTAATTTGGGAAGGAACCAAATATTGCGTACGTCTGTCTCCCATCGGGTTAAACAGGGGTTGAGTCACTTTTATCCCGCTAATCTCCGCTTCCTCCAACAATTCCATCGACATTTCATAGGTACGGGGTAACGTATTGGACGTCGTTGTCCACGTGGTCTGGTAATTATCATCCAACAAAGCATCCAATTTAGCATAAAGGTCCGTAGGCGAACAATTCACCTTAAAACCGTTATCATAAGTTTTCAATGCTTCCGGTTGAATAATCTCCATTTCGGGAAGGGGTGAAAATCCCTTATAATTCATATAGTCAGTATCATCCACGAGATAAGGACGATTATTCCACTTATTACCGTACCAATCTATTTCCAACCCCAACACATCTTGTTCGCTTGCCTTATCCAAAACGGTAAGATTTCTATCTATGTCACTCCGTAACACGGGGACATCATTTTCCGTTGTATTCTGGTACTTCGAGTCCAGATAACGATTCTTAGCAAATATCAGTTTTTTCAACTTCGGGCAGTACAGTACATCTTCGAAAGTTTCCAAGTCGTAATCAAATTCCAATTCTGTCACATTTTCTACAAACGTTTCGAATTCCGCCTCTTGCTCTTTCGAATTGGTAGAGTAACCATAACGCCGCTCAATGGCATTCACGAAACCGGAACTAAAAATCTTCGTACGACTCAATGCTAACGGGTCAAACTCTATCAAATCCGGACACCCTTCAATTCTTCCTTTCCGAAGTATATAGATCGTGTCCGTCGGATTCATACTCACATCATCAATCGTAATAAAAGAACTGTAACTCGTCTCCTTTTCAAACGTGTAATACTGAGTTTCACCCTGTGTATTTTTGTATTGCAGTTTAATCTCATCGATATTCTCATTCCACTGGTCGGAAAAGAAAATCAATTTGTTGTTCAGGAAATACGGTTTCACGACCCCTCTGGTAAATGCCAACATAATCTCATGTTCCCTCGTGTAAGGACGCCCATAGGTGGTTTCCACCAAAGACTCGTTCCCCGCAGCATCCACGGCACTCACGTCGAAACGATACGTGCCGTTCACCAAGTTTACCAACTCATAGGACTCCGCCGTACCGGGGAGTAAAACAGAATCTTTTAAATCTTCACACGACCAGATCATTTTAATCTTATCAACGGTCGCATCCGTGCCGTTTGTCCATTCCAGAAGCAAACGTTCCCAACCGGGAGTGGCATGAAATTCAGTACATTTTGCCACGTAACGGATTTTTCCGTCTCCGGCATAATCGCTATACGTGTCTTCAAGGCTTTCTCCACACCCCACCAACAACGCTGCTGCCGCAAATAGGTTTATGATATACTTTCTCTTTCTCATAACTTAATTCTTTTTCACATAAACTTCTAGTTCCTGTAACGTAAAATATTCCTGCAGATTACGATTTATATCGTCCGTTTTCGATGTGTCGAACGTGTCGAGCACCAACACCTTCAGGTAACGATACGTGTTGTTCTCGGGAGGAAACAGAATATCCACGTAAATCGGATCTTTCGTTTCCAGCTCATTCACATCTTTCGGGGCTGAGTAGAAGTCTGTCGTAAGATATGACCATCTTTCAGTCACGTACTTACGCTCGGGCTTCTGATTCAACTCTCCCAAGTATACCCATCCTTCGTTGTCCGGATCATCGGAAGTGCTGTTTCCATATACAGCCACCCTGCACGGCACTTTGTCTTCATAAGAACCGACCCACACATTTCCCCATGTTGCAGGATAAACGGCATGATTGGCACGTATCGGATAGAGACAATACAAACGAATCCAAGCGGGAGTCTTCTGTTCCCTCATATCAAGAATAATCGGTTTTCCGTAAGAATAAGGACCGGCAAGATAAGCTCCATAAACTTCCGTCCCTGTACGTGCATCCTTGTCTTCATAAGCAGAGGCGATCAAGCGTTCCAATCCTTTCAACTCCCCATCAAACAGATATTCCACTCCAGTCTTAGCCTTATCACTGTCCCTCGACATACCGAAGTCATTAAAGTCACTTGCAGACATCGGCCACTGCTCTGCCCGGAAGGCATCGATGTCCGGGTAAATTTCCTGTCTTACACGGTAGCCTTGAAAATCCTCCGTACGGACAATAATCGTATTACTCGATCTTTCCTGTTGTTGTATAAAATTAAGAGTATCCCCCTGCTGAGACAATGGCAAGCTCTGCATTAGGATCGTATCCTCTTTCTGTGTCAACGGATTAATTCCTAAATAAAAGATATGTACCATCCCGGTAACCACCGAAGGACTTTTGTAAATCACTTGAAAACCGTTCCACGATGATCTGACGATCAGATCGTCAAAGAAAGACCAAGGCGCACTGTCCAACGTCGTAAACTGGTAGTCCAATGCCTCCGATTCTTCGTTGTGATGATTGACAAAAGAAATCCGGGCATTTATCCCTTCCAGACCTCGGGTAAACCCATCCAGCAGGAGCGAGTCTCCGCTATAACCACTGGTTTTTAATACATCCTGTCCCTGCCAGTTTTTATAACGGACATTCACGGCAAAGATATCGCTGTTATTCGGCAATTTATAATACATCATCGCCCCTCCGGCTACCGGAGTGAATTTGACCTCCAACCCGTCCGTGGATAATTCGAAAATCGAATCATCGTCCTCACAGGCAAACAAGCCGAATACAAATAATAATAAGAAAATCGTATTTTTCATCGTTCTGTCTTTTTAAAGATTAAAATTTACAATCCATAATCGTAAATCCATCATTTACTTACCACCCCATCCCGGATTCTGAACCATACCGGAAATCAGTATTTCTTCTGCATCGAAAGGAGCTAGATAATCCCGCGGGGCAACAAACTTATTACTGCTCCACACGACAACCGGCCCGGTTTCATAGTTATAGAATGCCTGGTCCGTCGTCCCGATAACATTCCAACCGTATTGTTTTTCATTCATCGTCTGGTGGGCAATCAACCAGCGGCGAAGATTCCAATAGCGATGTCCCTCGAAAGCAAATTCTACATTATACTCCTGACGGATAATATCCCGCATGCCGACTTTCGTGGTCACCTTAGTCGGATTATTGGAATAACTTCCCCAAGCTTCCCTTACGGGCAGAATCCCGGCACGTTCGCGCACCTTGTCAAGCGGGTCGTACACCCGGCTGTCCGGAGCATCAAGATACTCGTTCCACGCCTCCGCTTGCATAAGATATACTTCGGCAAGGCGAATAATGGCTGCCGTTTCGTTATTTTGCAGGTTATTGGCATATCCTAGAGTATTAAACCATGAGAATAAATGCTTCTTCAACCAGTATCCGTTAATATTCTGCCATGAATTGCTGACAATGAAATCATATTGCGTACCCCACGGCTCTTCTCCTTTATGGGCTTTCACAAGCAGGTTGTAGTCTTTATTCGCCGTGTTGGTTCCACGCTGCCAGTACATTCGGTCTCCCGCAATGGAGGCATAGAAACGAGGTTCGCGACGAAGATGAAGATTCACCACCGCGGTATTCATCGGGATCACCCCTTCATACGCCGGGCTACTTTCGGAACCTAATTTGTAACGATTAGCATAGTTCCATGTAATATCAGCATCTATGGGCAATCCGTTTTCCGTGTAGTACATCTCCACCATCTTCATGGAGGGTGAAAGACAACCTAACGCCTGAGAATCGTAATTATCCTCATCGCCAATCAAACGCGGCAGAAAATATTTATAATGCGAAGTCGTATATTTCCATTCTAACAGGTACTCATCGTTGTTAAAGCGAGAAAATGTCATATTCTCGATATCCAACATCGTATTCAACAGTTTGGTACTTTTCCCAGATGCACCCGAGATTAAGGTCAAACCGCCCTCGACACACATTTCCGCCGCTTTGTCGGCAGCCTCGGCGGCCAATAACCATTTGTTTTTGTCATAAGTGGCGTTAAACAATAACTCTCCGTCTTTATTTTTAAAGTCGGAATAAAATGCATTCCCGTTGAAAAGAGGAGAAGCAGCATAAAGCAACGTTTTAGCTTTTAGTGCATACAGCGCTTCGAGGCAGAACGTATGCTCGTAATTGGATATTCTCTGACCGCGTTTAGGCACATATTCCATCGCTTCGTCCAGTAAATTAATGATTTCCTTAAAACAGGTATCCACATGCTGGCGAGGTAACTGATAATCTTTCACCGGTAAATTCACCGGCATATTCTGGGGAATCAGACAAATGGGTCCATAATGGCGTACCAGTTCAAAATAAATATAGGCTTTTATTGCTTTCACATCAGCCTTCCACCAATTCCGGTCGTCGTCACTCATATTGTAGGTATGGTCTATGTTCTCAAGAAATATGTTACAATTCCGGATGATAACATACATTTTGTACCATATTGAACCGTAAGGATTTTGAGACATCTGAAGACCGTCAGCCACCTTTAACCCATCAAGATGATAGAGAGTCGAAGAATACAATTCCTGACAGGTAACAAACTCATCCGCTCCCAAATAAGCAATATTATCCTCAAAACCGGAAAACAACAAATTCAATTGGCCATAAAGCCCTTTCCACCAACTCTCGACTTTCGTACGTTGTTCAAAAATCGATTCTATCGTTTCAATGTCTTTCTCCGGCACCATATCGAGGTAGTTACACCCGGGGAGCAGAAGAATACCACAAAGTATTGATAATAAATATTTTTTCATTGTTATATATAGGTTTAAATTAGAAACTCACGTTCAAGACTATCGACCAGGTACGCTGGATCGGGTAGTTAAAACCGTTATCCCCCAATTCCACGTCCCATACCTTGAAGTTCGTGATCAGGAAGGGATTATTGACACGAGCGTAAAATTTTACAGTCTGCATCTTCAGCCTTTGCAAAAACTCCCGCGGAAGATTGTAAGCCAATTCGATGGAAGTACAACGCAAGAAACTACATTCGCGCATAAAATAAGTCGATCTGCGTTCTTCCGCTCCACTCCATGCTTCCTGCGGGTTGTGTACGGAGATAGATTGCGTGGAAAGACGAGGCCAGAAAGGACGTTCCGTCATATTATCGGAACTCCAATGATCGTCATAAATGGCTTTCAGCATCGCCCGGTTATTCACAAAAGGACTGATACTCGTGGGGTTCATAAAGAAAGCCCGTTTCCCGGATCCTTGGAAAGCGAAACTGAACTCGATATTCTTGAAATTAAAGAAACCGCTGAATCCATAAATCACACGGGGAGTCGTCGGGAACCCGATGTACGTGGCATCATTCACGTCAATCACACCATCACCGTTTATATCGCGATAACGGATGTCTCCCGGCATAATATCTCCTCCTTGGGTAGGGGAGTTGTCGATTTCCGCCTGATCGCGGAAAAGGCCTTCGGCAATATAACCGATTTGCTGTGATAATTCATGCCCTTCTCTCCGCTGCCATACCGGTTTGCTCGTGGCTTCCTCAATCTTCCTATAAGTTGCCTTGCTATACGTGAAAGTTCCGTTCAGAATCATCCACAAATCCGGGGTAAAGGCGTGTTGTATCTTACCCGAAAGGTCGATACCGCGAGAACGGGCCTTACCCACGTTTCCAATTTGCGGTTTCTCCAAACCGGTAGTCGATGGCATCGTGTAACGGTAATCCAAAATATTATGTCGGACTTCCTGATAGATATCGGCATTGATCTCCACGATACCACCGAAAAATCTGGTTTCAATACCAATATTACTCTGTTCGGCAATTTCCCTCGTGAGTTTCTCGTTAGGATAAGAAGCCACAAAAGGCCTTGTCAAGGATTGTCCACTTGGAGACGGGTCTACCGTACTATCATAATCCAATAATGGCAGATGGGTGAAACGCGGATTCTTAATAACACCGTCATTCCCGACCTTACCCCATGAGAAACGGAATTTCAAGAAAGAAAGCCAATGTGCTGTATGATCGGCAAGAAATCTCTCCTTGGAAGCAATCCAAGCACCACCTAATGCGGGGAAAAAACCGAATTGGTGATCTTTAGCAAAACGTTCAGACCCGTTATACCCGAAACTGGCCTCCGCAAAATATTTGTCCCTAAACCCGTAGGTCCCACGCATGGACAAGCCCAAGTTCCTATTCGGAATACCATCCAACACGGTGGCTGTTGCAGACGTGGTTGTCTCCTGAGCGTTAAGCACAAGCGTCAAACTGGTCTGATGTTCTCCCCATGCCGCTACGTGCAATCCCCTCACCTCGTAACTCATTTGTGTGGATTGCGAAGCTTTGGATTCATCGTTATCCTTTTCCAATGTTCTTGAAGCCTTGTTGCTGTTCAGGGCATCCAATTGATGTACTCCGGTTTCAAAATCATAATCTTTCAAGGCATACATGTAAGGCGTTGTTTTATAAGCATTCACGTAATACCCTGTCTGGTTCATGGAAACGGAAGCCCGTAACTCCAGCCCTTTAAGAAGGGTTGAAAGGTTGTGTATATACTCCGCACGGGCAACAGCCGAGTAACGACGACGGTCCTTGTACCCTTGATGTAATGTCATATAAGGGTTAACCGTTTCCGTGTTCACCCCGCCGAAACGGATATGCGGCCAATTCGAAGCCTCGTCCGCCGGATAAGTCGGTGCAAAATCTACCGGAGAGGCATTAAAAGCCAAGTAATAAGCCCTGGACACATCGGCATAAGGCCCCCGGTATTTATCCAAATTCGCCGAAGTATTAATATTCAAACGAATCCCAGCACTCAAATCGATATTCAAATTTGTACGGAAAGAGAAAGTACTATTTTCAATATTACATTTAAACTGGTTCAGACGATCGGTTTTCAACATACCCTCGTCACGCACGTAATTCACGGATGTGTAATATTGTACCAAACGGGAACCTCCCCGGATATTTAACCCGGCACGGTGGTTGATGGAATAATCATGGAACATAATATCATACCAGTCATTCGCCGGATATACCCAAGAGGGATATTTATCTGACCCTGTACGCTCGATACGCTCCACGCTATACTGCGGAGTGGCATCCGGATTACGAGCCAACAACGCCTGGTTGTACATCTTCATGTAATTGATAGGATCCACCACCTCGATTTCTTTTGTCGGCATACTTAACACCGCCTCGTAACGAACGGATGTATACACGCTACCTTCCTGTCCTTTTTTCGTGGTGATCAGGATAACCCCGTTCGCACCGCGGGCTCCATACATGGCAGTTGCCGATGCATCTTTCATTACACTGAAGGTTTCAATGTCCTCCGGTGTCATGCGGGAAAGGTCCAACTTGGATGACTCCACCCCGTCAATCAGGATTAAAGGGTCAATGTTGGCATTGGTCTGGAAAGAGGTAATACCCCGGATGTAGAATTTGGTATTCATTTCCTCTTCCGTCAACGCACCGGGAATACCCCCCGTCTGCCATCCCACAATACCGGCAATTTTTCCGGCAAATTGAGAGGTCAGGTCACTACTTGAAGATTTCAAGGTTTTTGCATCTACGGTAGTAATCGCTGATACCACGCTTTCCTTTTTCTGTTCACCGAAAGCAACGACGGTTACCTCCTCGATATTCTCCGCCGTGGGATTCAAACGGACGTTTAATTTCGTTTTTCCTTTAAGCGGCACCACTTCCGTTTTGTAACCGATGAACGAGAAACGCAAGGCATCTTCCGGCCGCGAGTTAATCATGTAACGTCCCTCGGTATCCGTGGCCACACCCTGAGTAGTTCCCTGAATCAATACCGTAGCCCCGGGAATGGGATTTCCTTTTTCATCTACAACTCGCCCGGTCACGGCAATCAATTGTACCGGTTTGACCTTTCTCTCTACGATCACGACCCGATTCTTTTCGAGTACATAATCATAAGGACTGTCTTTCAACAATATCTTCAAGGCCTCGTCCACGGTAACATCTTTTACCTCCAACGTGAAACGTCGGTTTTTATCCACCACCCCGTTGCTTTGGAAGCCGTAATCAATACCCGATTGCCGGTTGATTTCGACCAGAATGGTTTCCAGCGTGGCATTTTTCATCGAAATGGTTACTTTCTTCTGGATGACCTGAAACACACAAGATGTCGCCCCGTACGTGTCCCTAGGTATAGCTCCTAGTGTCGTAAATACCAAGAATATATACAACACAATTTTTTTAGCGATAGAGATACCGCCCATGTGATTTTTTTGCATAAATTTGTCGTACTAATTTAATTAAATAGTAAATTCACTTTACTGTTTGATGGTCGCTATGGATAAAGGCTCAATTTTATACGATAGCGATTTTACCCTAAATTATCCTGCCTAGCGGGATAATTTTTTTACTTGTTGTTTTTTACTTCACGATGTAATGCCCCCTTTCTTTTATAAATTTACAATCCGTCATTTCTTCAAGGAATTGAATCACCTCGTCAATCGGAGTTTCTTTACTCAAATTCATGGTTACTTCAATCCGGGCTAATTCCGTCCGGGTCTCGAACTCGACCCCGTACCAAGTTGAAATATCTTCCAGCACGAGATCCAAAGGCTTGTCCCGATAGCGGAACACGTTATCCAGCCACGCCGTGGCATATTGCACGTCCACACGTTCCACTTTAATATCACCGGACCCCACGTTATAAGCGACCTGCTCTCCGGGAACAACTTGAATCTCGTCACGACCGGGAGATTTAAAACCAATCTTCCCCTCGATCAACACGGTCTCGACCGTCTTTTGCTGGCGTCCCTTCACGTTAAACCGGGTCCCGTAAACCCGGATTTTAGAACCATCAATATTGACCTCGAACGGTTGCCCCGACTTCGTCACGTTAAAATAAGCCTCCCCCGACAATTCCACCTCCCGCAAATCCCCGACAAACTCTTCCGGGTATTTCAAGCGACTCCCGGCATTCAACGTTACCTCTGTCCCATCAGCAAGCGTCACGTTATACGTGAACCCGGCAGGAATGATCAGAGTGTTGTACGCAATTTCGCGAGCCGTCCTTGCCGTATCATACATGATATGGTTATTCGCGATTTGAATATTCGATTTCTGAACGATGGAGTCCATCTTTTTCTCTTTCAGGTTCAAACTGTTCCCGTCCGCCAGAATCAATGTCGGCACGGCAAACTCGTGATCCATCTTGATCACGCTGACTACTTTTGTCGCCTCAGGCATTTCTTCCTTTTCATGTACCCACAACGAGGCGAACACGAACCCACAACACAACACCGCCGCCACGGAACTCCCGCTCCAAATGATCCGACGGCGCATTCTCACACGACGCAGCCGCCGATCGAATCGCACCCCTGCGGCCTCAACCTCTTCATCCGAAGGGATTTTCACGTTATCCAGCATTTCTTCTATATCTTTTTCAGTCTTCATGTCTATATCTTTTTACACATATATAAACTGAAACAGGAAAAACTACCGTAGAAAAGTGATTTTTTTCAAAAAAGATTTACATTTGCACAAATAAACCTATATTGGATGTATGTCAAAACAGAACGATATTATCCTTTTGGAATCTTTTAATCGGCGAAACCCGAAAGCGTTTAGTATCGTTTATCGAATGATATATAGAGAATTATACCTATACGCGACCCACATTTTCAACCCGTTGAATCTTCCGGCAGAAGACGTTATCCAAGATATTTTCACCGATATATGGCTCCGGGAATCCGTTCAATTCCCGTCACTCCCTTACATCAAAACATTCTGTTTTATCGCGTTGAAGAATGCCTACAAGAATAAAATCAAGCATCTGGGATACCAGCAACGTTTCGAACTGGAGAGTAAAGTCGAAAACGAATTTTCGGAAGACATCGAGCAAGTGGAACTATTCCATTCCTTGTATGAATCACTAAAATTCCTGCCCGATGATCACGCCACGGTTATCCGCATGTACCTCGAAGGCTGGAAACCCGAAGAGATCGCCACGAAACTGGGCCTCGCCCTCCAAACCGTCTACAACAAACGCCGGGAGGCGATTCTTATTTTACGGAAACATATGGTGAAGTAATTGTCCATAATTTATTGCAACCCTAATCAAAAAATGATTATCTTTACAACAAATTATATTGATATGACTATAAGAAATTGGATAAAACAACAAGAAAGCCTTGGTAAGCCCACATTCTCATATCGAGATGTAAAAGTCAATTTTAGTGACATGCCCGAACAACATATCATGAACGAGTTGTACCGTCTGTCAAGGCAAAAAATTATCCAATCAGTTTACAAAAGCTTTTATACCGTGATTCCGATACAATATTCAGTTCGTGGTATCGTCCCCCCCACTTATTATATCGACCAACTGATGGAATATCTCGCTAAACCTTATTATATCAGTTTACTCAGTGCAGCGGAGATTCATGGTGCAGCCCACCAGCGCCCTCAACGTTTCTCTGTCACGACTTTACGCCCCGTGGTAACAACATCTGCACGGAAAAACAACCTTATCGTTTGGAATTATAGAAAAGATATTCCCGAAAATTTACTTTGCAGCAAGAATTCCGAAACCGGGATAATTCATTATTCATCAGCTGAATTGACAGCTGTTGACCTCGTACAATTCGAGCATCAGGTAGGAGGATTGTCCGTTGCCGCCACAGTTCTTTCTGAATTAGTAGAAACTATCGACTTCTCCAAAAACTCAAATACTTTATTTCAGACAGCCTCATTAACATCGATTCAACGACTCGGATATATATTGGATTATATACTGGAAGAGACAAAACAGGCCGAGATGCTGTATCAGCAATTATGTCTACTAAACAAAAAGCTCGGCTATACACCTCTTGCACATTGTCTGCCCATCCGTGGAAACAAACGAAACAACAAATGGAAAATTATTATTAATCAAACAATAGAAATAGACGATATATGATAAACAGATCAGCGATACAAGAATGGGGTGCACAAGTACCTTGGACGGACAATGCTCAAGTGGAACAGGATTTACTGATTTCACGTTGCCTCGTGGCTATTTTTAACGATAACTTTCTGCGAAATCAACTGGCTTTCCGTGGAGGTACGGCTCTTCATAAATTATATCTTTCCCCCCAGCCTCGATATAGTGAAGATATTGATCTGGTACAAATAACTGCCGGCCCCATAAAATCCATCATGTCCCGACTAGGCGAAGTTCTTGATTTTATGCCAAATAAAGTAACAAAACAGAAACGATATAATAACACCATGCTATTTCGTATGGAATCCGAAATACCTCCCGTCATGCCGATTCGTTTGAAACTGGAGATAAACTGCTTTGAGCATTTCACTGAAATGGGCCTGGTAGAAGTTCCTTTCTCGGTCGGAAATAAATGGTTTTCCGGTTCCTGTAAGATTACTACCTACCAATTTGCTGAATTATTGGGGACGAAATTACGTGCGCTCTATCAACGAAAAAAAGGGCGTGATTTATTTGATCTGTACGTTGCATTAAAACAAACGGATGTAAATCCAGATGACGTGATTCGCTGCTATCACAAGTATATGAGGTTTACAGTACAACAGCCACCCACCTACAAACAATTTATTCTCAACATGGAGGAGAAAATACAAGATCCAGATTTCCTTGGTGACTCACAATTATTACTGCGACCGGAGATTTCATTCAACCCCCAAGAGGCATATCTAGTTGTGAAAGAGAGGCTCATTGATAGACTTTCTTGGACCAGATAATATACTTTTGGGCCTCGCCCTCCAAACCGTCTATAACAAACGCCGGGAGGCGATTCTTATTTTATGGAAGCATATGGTGAAGTAATAAACTACTCACCTCGTTTGGGAACAAGGAATTTATGAAATTACATTATAGTAAAACTAATTTTACGTCCAAGCCCTTGAAATATCTTAAACAACGTGGAAAGCTGAATATCTGCATGTCCATTTTCGATACGGGAAATATAACTTTTTTTTGTTCCTATTTTAGCTGCAAGTTGCTCCTGCGTCATACCCGCTTTCAAACGCTCCGCTTTTAATTGTTCCCCTATAATGAATGCCTCACAACCATTTTCAAATTCATTACGTTCTTCCGTCCCGATAGCACCAAAATCTTCCGTGATTAAATCCTCAATCGGAGTACATCCTATTGCTTTCAATTCATCATTACTCATCATTTTATTCTCTTTTTTCTGCCATAACAAGTATTTTCGCTTTTACAAAGATAACTAATTAGTGAACAAAAATCAATGATTCATCCGTTTTTATTATTAGAAAACATCAACAGGGATAAAATAGGGATAAGCCCCCCTTTTACTATAGTTATAATCTCCCTTGGACCTTTCCTCTTTCTTTCATCGTCCTTTCATAACCCATTCCCAATATACAGGAAATGGTGCTGAAAGGACGGTATAACGGTCCCGTGAGATTATTACAGTATTATCACAATGTTATTACGAGGTTAAAACTCTAATTAGGCAGGGGTAGAGAATCTAAAGAGAACCTAAGGAGAAGTTTCCCAAATAATCCCACTTATTCGAAGAACCCTCGAAGCTTACACGTAGCTCCCACATTCCACAATATTTAAGCTCTGTGAAAGCTTCGAATAAGCTCTGGTTAAGTGAGATTATCTCGATTAGATTACCACTTTATCTGGGTTAGATTAGGATATAAATTGGGGTTGTCCAAAAACATTTGAATTATCCCGTTTTTATCGTAAATTTGCACTAAAAGGGAAATATATTGCACTATGGATTTCTATCAACTTATTAAAGAACCGTCGTGCTTTACTTGGTCTGACTCAACAGGATTTGGCAGATTATACCGGTTTGAGTCCGCAGATCATCAAAAGTATAGAAACGGGAAAGCAAATACACAAGCGTTCTTATCAAGAGCGTTTACACCGTTTTCTGAGGAATAATTAAATATCACACCATGACAGAAGAAGAGAACAAACAACGGATGCACGATCTATTGGTAGAGATCGAAACCTTGGAAAAAGATGGGTTCCCCATCCAGCAGCAATGTACCGAGGCGATTGCCTGTCTCGAAAGAGCCCATAAAATGTTTGTCCAAAGAGCAACAAAAGAAGGATTCAGCTTACAGGATTGCCGGGTGGGAGAAATAGAAATAAAGCAATACTCGGCGATGAAACAGATGGCTATAAAAGGAGGACTCCCCCACGCACATTATGACCAGCGCATCCGGGAAGTACGAGTCCGGCTATTCGGAGAACAAATGGTAAAAGATAATTTTGATTGACTTCATCAGCTCTCCCGGAGAACCCCAACAAGGAGCTGATGATTTTTGCAACGCCTATTCTTCAACAATCTCTACTTTCAGACGATCCGGTTTTTCTTCCGTGATTTGCAGTTTCGTACCTTTAATTGCTACGCGAATCGCATCCCGGATACTCATTTTACCTTTCACGGCATTTACTTTCACGCTACCCGTCTTTGCCAAATCCGTCTCGATAAAACATCCCGTGGCATGAGCCAAAGCCTGTGCCGTTTCATCGAATCGCTGTGCCGGAATATCATACGGGATTTCAGTAATCGTATCCAGACATCCCCGACAGGGATGACGTAAAGTATCCACAGAACTCGATTCAGCAATTGTTGTGGACTTCGCCTCAACAACCCCAGAATCACTTGTTTTCACCTTATCCTTACACCCGCAGAACAACGCTCCCGCTAGCAAAAGAAAAATTAAACTTACACGTTTCATAATATCTCACATTTTAAAGTTAAACTCCTATCCATCTCACCTATAGCTATCACTCTTGATTTCACTATTACAAATGAAATGCCATACCAGGAAAAACAGTCATATTGTCCCTCGAAACCGGAAATATCACTAACTTTGGCATAAAAACAAGACTATGGCAACTACAATTATATTCAACGCTTGTATCATTACCATGAATGAAGGCATGGAGGTGATCAAAAACGGTTCCATCCGGGTGGAAGACAACCAGATAAAAGAAATTCGAGAAGGAAAAATCGAATCTCCTGACGCGGAGTATTTCGATGCAGAAGGCATGATCGTGATGCCCGGATTTATCAACACACATACTCACGTCCCCATGACCATGTTACGCGGGTATGCCGATGATCTCCCTCTCCACACTTGGCTAAACGAACATATTTTCCCGGCAGAGGCACGCATGGTGACCCCGGAAAACGTGGCAGTTGCCGCCCGCTTTGCTTTTATCGAGATGATCAAGTCGGGAACCACGTGTTTCAACGACATGTACTTCTTTGAAGACATCATCGCCTCGGAAGCCAAGAAAGCGGGTATCCGGGCCGTCGTGGGGGAGTCCCTGATCGACTTTCCGACACCGAGTTTTCACACGGTCGACGAAGGGGTAGCTCGCTGTGAATCTCTCGTTCAACAATGGTACGGGGACAGCTTGATTCATCCTACCATTTGCGCCCATTCTCCCTATACCTGTTCAAAAGAGACGCTACAAAAAGCCAAAATACTCTCTGAAAAATACAACATTCCCCTCCACATCCACGTGGCAGAAACCCGTAAAGAAGTGGAAGACCTCACGAGTCAAACCGGTATGGCCCCGGCCGAATACCTTTACTCGATCGGGTTACTGGACAGGAACGTGATCGCAGCCCATTCCGTCTGGCTGAACCTGAAAGAAATTGAATTATACGCCCGGACCCGCACGTCTGTTGCCCACTGTCCGAAAAGTAATCTAAAACTGGCCAGTGGTATCGCCGACACGGATACATACATGAAAGCGGGCATTAACGTCAGCATCGGTACCGATGGCACGGCAAGCAACAACACGCTGGATATGGTGGAAGAAATGCGCTTCGCGGCCCTCCTTCCCAAAGGCTCCCTCCACAACCCGGAAGCCGTCAACGCCCGAACGGCATTACGAATGGCCACGATCAACGGGGCAAAAGCCCTCGGTATTCATCACCTCACGGGTTCTCTCGAGGTCGGGAAACGAGCCGACTTGATCGTGATTCATGCCGATGCCAGCAATATGCTCCCGATCTACGACGTGTATTCAGCCATCGTTTATGCATCCAACAGCAAAAACATCCGTTCCAGCATGGTAAACGGGAAATGGATTATGCGCAACCGGGAGCTTATGAATATCAATAAAACGGAAACCATGGAGTCCATGAAACACATCGTTAACAGCCAGATTGACAACCGAAAATGATGACATGGAAATGAGTCTTTCATTTTCGAATTTCCATTTTCAATTCTCAATTATATTCGTTAGTTTTGCAAACCTTTTTACAAAGAAAGGAGTTTATAAATACTATAAACCCAATTAGATATGGAAAATAAAAATTATGGAGGACTCGACAGCGAGTTTACGGCATACGAAACTGCCGAGATTGTAGTATTACCTGTACCTTATGACGGGACAAGCACGTGGTTGAAAGGGGCAGATAAAGGTCCCGATGCAATTCTTGAAGCATCGGCTAACATGGAACTCTACGATATTGAAACGGATTCCGAAGTATATACTCATGGTATCGCAACCTTGGAACCGGTGACAGAGGCCTCATCTCCGGAAGCCATGTCTCAGGAAGTTGAAAAACAAGTTGACAAGATATTAACCGACAAAAAGTTCCCGGTGATCCTGGGAGGAGAGCATTCCGTTAGTATCGGTGCATTCCGGGCTTTCGCCAAACACTATGAAAAGTTCTCTGTCCTGCAGTTGGATGCACATTCCGATATGCGTAGCGAATACGAAGGATCGACCCACAACCACGCTTGTGTCATGGCACGTGCCAAAGAAGTGGCAACCGTGGCTCAGGTAGGAATCAGAAGCTCCGCTATCGAGGAAAAAGAGAACATCATGCCGGACCGTATTTTCTATGCTCACGATTTACATGATGCCAAAGAAGGTAACAACTGGATGTACATGGTGTCCCAAAAATTACATGACAACGTGTATATCACGATTGACCTTGACGTTTTCGACCCGGCTATCCTTCCGGCTACAGGAACCCCGGAACCGGACGGACTCTATTACAGAGAAGTGCTGAACTTCCTGAAATTGATCAACGAACGTCACAACATTGTCGGTTTGGACGTGGTAGAACTTTGCCCCAACGAAGTCAACAAATCATCTGACTTTTTGGCTAGCAAACTAATCTACCAGATATTGAGCATAAAATATCAAAACCAATGAAATAATTTTAAATGACGAAATTGAGTCAATAAGGTCCTCATAATTGTACCTTATATTTTTAAGATAAATAGAATGGAAAAGAAAGATTTATTAAAAGACACTATCAAACACATCGACATCAAGTCGTATGACTCAACCCAATTGATCGACGCGATGCGCGATATGTCATTCACCTCTCGCGACACGGCCAGAGCAACCGATATTCTGATGATGATGGTCGGAGAGAAAGAGTGTACTAATATTCTTACCATTGCCGGAAGTACCAGTGCTGCCGGATGTATGCAGGTTTACGTGGATATGGTTCGTAACAAAATGGTTGACGTGGTAGTTTCTACCGGTGCGTCTATCATCGATATGGACTTGTTCGAGGCCCTTGGCTACAAACATTACAAGGGACATCAGGATGTGCCTGACATGCAATTAAGAGAACTTTACATTGACCGTATTTACGATACGTTCATCGATGAAGAAGAATTACAGGCTTGCGACCACACAACTTACGAGATCGCTAACAATTTGGAGCCGCGTCCCTATTCATCACGTGAATTTATCTGGGAAATCGGTAAATGGTTACACGAAGGACACGCCGTGAAGAAAGACAGCTTGATCCAGACTTGCTACGAATGTGGAGTACCCATCTTCTGCCCCGCATTCTCTGATTGTAGTGCAGGATTCGGAATTGGTAAACACCAATGGGAACACCCCGACAAACACGTGTCGATCGACTCTGTAAAAGACTTTATCGAATTGACCCAGATCAAGATCAAGGCAGGAACAACCGGCTTGTTCATGGTAGGTGGCGGAACCCCGAAGAACTTCGCTCAAGACACTGTTGTTTGTGCTGAAATCCTCGGATTCGACGTACCGATGCACAAATACGCCATCCAGATCACCGTGGCCGATGTTCGCGACGGGGCTTGCTCTTCTTCTACCTTGAAAGAGGCTTGCTCTTGGGGTAAAGTTGACGTTACCTACGAACAAATGGTTTACGCTGAAGGAACCACCGTTATTCCCGCTATCGCAAGCTACGTTTACCACAACGGACCTTGGAAAGAGAGAGAATACAAAAACTGGAACAAATTATTCCAAAAATAATTACGACACGAGGGAAACGAAAGTTTCCCTCTTTCTTTTTCCCCTCTTTACCGACAAACAGGTATATTACCAGTAACTTGCCTCGGGAATGCACTATACTCTCGTTAATATCTGAATCGTGAATTCATGATTCATCCCCACAAATGAACCAATCCCATCCGTTGACTTCCCGTTAACTTACTAACGAGACACACAAGAAACCCCGATTCAAGTAACCGTCATTACCTCACTGCATTTCTACTCTTTCCTCCTTCGCAGGAAACGAGTCATTGAAATCGCTTGCTTATGGAAAATGAATAGCGGCAATGACACCCCGATAGCCAACACAGCCAAAACAAAAGCGGTTGTCAATCCGTTGCGGAAAATCTCTACAATCAAGTTGGGGAGAATTTCCTCATCCTCCGTTCTCATGAAACGGATCAATGCCAAGATTGTCTTGTAAGCATACATTCCGGGAATCATGGGTAGCAATGAAGGGAAAGAAAAAACCTCTGCCGGGCAATGAATCAACCGGGCAAAATAAATACTGAACAAACCGATCGTGAACGAGGCACATAACGTGGAGGGGATTAAACCCAAGGCCGTGTGATTCAACAAGTAAAATCGAAGAGCGTGGCCCACGGCAGCCAACAAAGCCGAAATAAGAATCGCTTTCCTCGGGGGATTGGAAATCACGGCAAAACCAATAGCCGCTATCGCCGCAAAAATTCCATCAAGCAATACAGATAATACTAAATCCCAGTTCATAGCGTATCCAATCCTAAAATTAATAATGTTACCGACAACCCCAATGCGATACAAATTATAAGTATCGCCGCATTCACCGCACGAGACATACCTATCAGCACATGACCTCCCAAAATATCAATAATCGAATTAATCAAAGGTACCCCGGGGATCAGATAAAGGACACTGGAAGCCAAAGCTATATCCGGGGTCTTACCCCAGCCGAAATAGGTCCCGACCGAGGCAATAAACGAGGCAATAAAAGCCGATACAACGAAAACGACCATATGATTCACGTGGCGATTCATCATCTCCTGCCGTACCCAAAAACCCACGCAAGTCGCAGCACAAACCAGCATCATGGCAATCCCGTCTCCCCCGAACAAGCGACAGAATGCCGCGTTGGCCAAGGAAACCAAAACCAGCACCACCCAACGGGAAATGCGGGGTTCGTTCATCACCTCATGGTAATGAGCCGTTAACTCGCCCAACGACAGATGATGATCGTAAGCCTCCCAGCTCAAGGCACTTAACTCAGAAATCACTTGAAAGTTAATCGCCAAGGCAGGAATCTTCCGCACGTAAGTTCGCCGGATAGAATAATCTTCCGGATGCTTGATTGTCATGGTAATATTTTTCTGAAAAATCGTCACGTCAATCCCATACCCGAACGACTCGGCAATACGGGAAACACTCCTCACGGCTCTCGCCGTGTGTACCCCGACTCCCATCATACTCGTGGTGTAATCCATCAAGAAATTCGAGAGTTCCTGAATATCAACCTTTCTTTCCATATTATTTAACTATCTACCCTAATTTTCCCCTCGTATTCGGGGCCGCAAATATACATCAAAATTCAAGAGAAAGTTGTATATTTACTCATCGAAACGGGAGATGGAAAACAGAAAAATTATTCATATCGACATGGACGCGTTCTACGCCTCTATCGAACAACGGGATCACCCGGAATACAGGGGAAAACCGCTTGTCGTGGGGCGTCCGGAGAAACGCGGGGTCGTGGCTGCCGCCAGCTACGAGGCTCGCCGTTATGGCATACGTTCTGCCATGTCGTCCATGAAAGCCAAACAGCTTTGTCCCGACCTCATTTTCGTTGGTTCTCACATGGAATACTATAAATCGGTATCCATGCAGATTCACGAAATATTCCACGAATACACGGACATGATCGAACCCCTAGCTCTCGATGAGGCATTCCTAGACGTGACCGAGAACAAAAAAAACATCCCGTTAGCCGTCGATGTCGCCAGAGAAATCAAGAAAGAGATTAAAGAAAAACTAGGACTCGTGGCCTCAGCCGGGATCTCTTACAATAAATTCCTCGCCAAGATCGCATCCGATTACAAGAAACCCGACGGGCTTTACACCATACATCCTGACCGGGCCCCCGCTTTTATCTCCAAACTCCCGATCGAAGCATTCTGGGGTATCGGCAAAGTCACGGCTCGTAAAATGCACTCACTAGGTATACACACGGGGGCTGACCTCAAGGAATGTACACTGACATTCCTTACCCGCAATTTCGGGAAAGCCGGTACCTTGTATCACGATTTTGCCAACGGCATCGATCCCAGAATGGTTACCCCCGAACGAATCCGTAAATCCGTAGGCTGTGAAAGTACCTTCGAGAATGACTTGACGAACTATATCGCTGTCATCATAGAACTATACCACGTGACAACGGAATTAATTCTCCGACTAGAAAAGTCTGATTTCAAAGGACATACCCTAACCTTGAAAATCAAATTCCACGATTTCACCCAAAAGACACGTAGTGTCACTATGGCACACGAGTTACGAACAAAACAGGATATTCTTCCCCTAGCCAAAAAATTACTCAAAGATTTAGAACTTACGCAATTTAGAATACGCCTACTAGGTCTCTCTGTATCAAACCCTTTCGAAGAATTAACCACCGATGGCCCTTTACAATTAAGAATTAATTTTGATTAATTATGAAACCTTTACGTTCATGTGCCGTATATAGGCATATATTTTGAATGTAATCATAGTGTAACCGAAACTTAATACATAAGTGACAAGATTACGATGACAAAACGATACCTTTGTATCGGATTTCAAAAGAGACTTCGATTTTTTTTCATAAATTTGTTATTGGTATTTTGGGTCCCCGCTGAGACAGCGCGGACCATTTTTATTTTAGTATAAATCCTAACTTTTGTCTCCTTGTATTCGTATATAAAAGTGTGTATCGAAAATTAATCGATATAACAGAAATTTAACTACTAATTTTTTTGTATATAAAGAAAAGCCGATACCTTTGTATCGGATTTCAAGAAAAGACTTCAATTTTTTTTCATAAATTTGTTATTGGTTGCCTCCTGCTGTGACAGCACGAGGCTTTTTTTCTTTCACCGATGCTAAACTAGCAAATCTTTTTTTACCCGCAAACATTTGCGTAAAATTTAATAGTGTTAAAAATCAGATTTTTATTAACACGCTGATTACCTGGTCAAGTAAAAATCACGTTAACATTTGCACGACAGGAAATTTACAAAAAAAAAGATCGTGCCTGATTCATTTTAACAAATTCGGCACGACCTCTTTATTTTGTTATTATCTATCGAATTATTCCAAATAGGTATACCCGTACAGTCCGGAACGGTAATTAGACAAGAATTCCCGTCCTTCTTCTGCCGAGATAATTCCCTTTTTCACGGAAGAAGTTACCCATACCTCTACCGTACGAGCCATTCTTTTCGGCATAAATTGAACGTACTCCAACACGTCAGCCACCGTCTCTCCTTCAATCACCTTGTCGATCACGTAATCATCACCTTTCACTTTGATGTGGACGGCATTCGTGTCCCCGAACAGGTTATGCAGGTCACCAAGAATCTCTTGGTAGGCACCCACGAGGAATACCCCTAAATAATACGGTTCTTTATTATTTAACTCGTGTACCGGAAGATGGTACGAGAAATTACGCGTCGAGATAAAATTATCAATCTTCCCGTCAGAATCACAGGTAATATCCTGAATTGTTGCCGATTTAGTTGGTTGCTCATTCAAACGAGAAATCGGTATAATCGGGAATATCTGGTCGATCGCCCATGAATCAGGCAAAGACTGGAATAACGAGAAATTACAGAAATATTTATCCGGCAACATTTTGGAGATTTTCTTCAACTCGTCCGGAGCATGTTTCGTGGCCACTGCCATGTCGTACACGTCTCTAGCCACGGACCAGAACAACCGTTCCACTTGCGCACGGGTGAACAAATCAATCAAGCCAAGATTAAACAAACCGAGAGCATCCTCCCGAATCTGCATAGCATCATGCCATGTCTCGATCAACCGGGGCTGATTCAGGTTCTCCCATAAATCATACAACTCTTTCACCAGCTCGTGAGCATTCTCGTCGATTTCCTCGTTTTCATCGAAAGCGGGCAAACTTGTACTGGCAAGTGCCTCGAAAATCAACACGGAGTGATGTGCCGTCAGAGAACGTCCCGACTCGGTGATAATATTCGGTTGCTCCAGATTATTCTTTTCGCAAGCATCTACTAACGCAGACACGGCATCATTCACGTACTCCTGAATCGAGTAGTTCATGCTGTTCCCGCTCGTGGCCGAGCGTGTTCCATCGTAGTCTACACCCAAGCCCCCGCCAATATCCACGAAATGTATATTGTATCCTAAATTCTTCAATTGCACGTAGAACTGAGAGGCTTCCTTCAACGCCGTCTTGATACGCCGTATATTGGTCACCTGACTACCGATATGGAAATGGATTAACTTCAAGCAATCCGTCATCTTGTTCTTTTCCAGAATGTCCATGGCTTCCAGCAACTCGCTCGAATTTACCCCGAACTTACTGACATCTCCTCCGGACTCTTCCCACTTGCCACTCCCGGAACTAGCCAATTTTATACGAATTCCTATATTCGGGCGAATTTTCAAGCGTTTGGAGATTGTCGCGATATTTCTCAATTCGTTCAGTTTCTCTACAACCAAGTATATATTCCGTCCCATTTTCTGGGCCAAAAGAGCCAACTCGATATAATTCTCGTCCTTGTAACCGTTACAGATGATCATCGCATCGTCGTCAATATCAATCGACAACACCGCGTGTAATTCCGGTTTCGAGCCTGCCTCAAGACCAATGTTATACTTGGTCCCGTGACTGACAATCTCTTCCACCACCGGGCGCATCTGGTTCACTTTAATAGGATAAATGATAAAATTTTTCCCCGTGTAACCATATTCCGTTGCCGCAGCTTGAAAACAACTAGAGATTTTCTCGATCCGGTTATCAAGGATGTCCGGGAACCTTAACAACACGGGAGCCGATACATCCCGCACCTGAAGTTCCTCCATCAATTCCTTGATGTCAATTTTCGGTCCTCCGACTTTCGGCGTTACTGTAACGTGTCCCTTCTCGTTAATCGAAAAATAGTTCAGCCCCCAACCGTTAATATTGTACAGTTCTGCTGAATCGTCAATACTCCATTTTCTCATTTTTATTCTATAAGCTCATTAAGATTGATTGTCCCGCAAAGCTACAATATATTTTCAATATTATACGCTTAATCGCCTAGGATTTCACGATTTTAGCCATTAGATTTCATGCTCCCCGGCATCATGCCAGGCAGAATAACACTCCCGTCAAACGACCTCACATTTTCTGGATCTCCTGAATACCGTCCCGATCTATCACCAAACGGTAACGCTTGTACTCGACCTGCTCCCCATGTAGCAATTGTATCAAGAAATTAAGGTAATATATCTTGTCTCCCATGATCGGGCCATAATCCGCCTCTCCCCTCGGCACGTATAACTCGTAGTCCCGCTCATCCATTTTCTGAACGAAACTCCCCACGTTAAAACGCAATATCTCGTTCACCCCGGCAATATCGTACTGGCTATATTCGCCTAGCGCCTCCGGATCGAGCTGTACCCATTTCCGGTAAAGAATAATTTTCTCCCCGCCATTCCGATTGTCCGCCTCCAACAAATCCGGACGGGCTCTTCGCTCGATAATCTCCTCCGGGACTTTCCTTTCCGAGATAAAATCCACCCCGTCCTTGATCCACCCGACCACTCTCTCGTTCATACTGATCGTTGTCTTCCGGTCAAAATAATTCTTCCCCAGCCGATGGGCAAAATAAAAACGCATCAACTCCTTAATCCGGTCCTTCAACATATAGCTCACCACCAAAGCCACGAACAACGGCATCGTGAAATTCCCGTATTTTTTCTGAAATGAAAAAGCTACCACCGTGGCAAATATCATGGAGAGTCCTGCCGCAATACTATAATATATCTGCTCCACCAGTACTCCATCCTTTTTCTTCGATGCCTTTAAGAACAAATCACTCTCCGCGTATTTCTTCAGCATCCCCCGCCGATAGATCACCGTCCGATTCCGATCCTTACTCTCCGGATCTGCCACGAGATAACCGTTCTGTTTCTTGTAATCAATCTCCGAATGTACCAAAGACAACAATAACTTCACCATCCGATCATAACATCCCGGATCCGTCGTCTTCAAGCCGTCCAGTAACTTGAACGTATGAAATTCCACCAGATTGGAAAGATACTCATCCCCGAAAGAGAAATAATTCAACGCCTCCCGGGGAATTCCCGGCACGTTAATAATGGTCTTCAAATCCCGATACCGTTTCACGATCAATTGCACGTATTCAACATACCGATTGACCATCCCTTCCCGTTCACCACTTTCCACCTCATGATGAATCGTCTCTCCCGCCATCCCCCGAAGGGCACTTTTAAAAATGGATGTAAACATCTTGATCTGGTACTCGTAAGAGGCTAACGCATCCCTCGTCCCATCCGCCACCAAATGCTGGAACGCATCCTCCAAGAAAACGAAAGGCGTCCATTCGCCACTCGCAATCTCCTCCAACGTGTAAATCGGGGTGATCAAACGCACGTTGGACTTCACATCCCGGTAGAAAGCCTCCTTGGGATAAGTCGAGGCATTAATATCCAAACTATGAGGCACGAAAAACCACGTGTTCATTCTGAACTCGTTCTCCCCCGTGTCCCGGTCGACATGGTAGCCAACCTTACATTCCACGGAGTACCGATCATGCAACTTAACCTGAATATCTATCATATCATAAAATCACAACGCAAGATACGAAAAAAAGTATAATGAAAACAAAGTACTCCAAGCTAAAAGAATTCCTTCTTGCAGAAGAATATTCTATAATTTCGAACCACTCCGTACAATTATTCATTAATCTATCTATTTAGGTATAATTCATACTGAATTATTTGTTTCCTGTTTTTTTAATACATAACTTTGTTACACTATAAATCTAAAATAAAAGAGCATGAATAGGCAACAAATAATTAAAGCCGTGACAGAGAAAACCGGCATATCACGAAAAGACACGGCAAAAGTATTTTCTTCCATTTTCGAGACTATTTTAGAAAGTCTGGAAAAAGAAGAATCGGTACGGTTAATGAACTTTGGCAGCTTTACCGTAAAAACTTACAAACCACGCAAAGGCTATAATCCAGCTTCAAAAATAGTTGTCCAACTCCCGGAAAGAAAAGCCATCCGTTTTAAATTAGCCAAACGTGCAGCTTCAAAAAGCTTAAAATAATAACTGACAAGATACAATCACTGAATTCTTTCTCTTCATAAAACAAAGGGTTCAGTGGTTATCCCCGTTCAAAGAACGTTTACTTCCCCGTTCCTCGTTGTCAATACACACCCCATCATTCCATAAAAAATATTTCAATAACATTTGACTCGCATGAATATTATTCGTAAATTTACGAATAGACAGTCTCCATTATAGAATCTTTAAAAAAATATAATCATGAAAGAATACAAAACATACGTACCGGTCGCACTTATCATCTTGATGTTTTTTTCTCTCATGATCTTTCACAAAGACATTGCCACCTACATCTCACAAAGTAAGATTGAACAATTATCTGCCAACTCCCAAAAAAGTATCAGCGACTCGATTGCCCAAAAATACAACTATCATCATAACGGGAAAACTTACGATTACACGTTCATTGAATTTGGCTCCACAGGCTGTCACTCTTGTCGCCAAATGGAAGAAGTCATGGAGAAAATAAAAACCGAATACAAGGGGAAAGTCAATGTAGTTTTTATGAACTTAATGGAACCAGAGAGCAAAAGATTCTTCGAATACTACGGAGTCGCCACAATTCCCACCCAAGTATTACTTGACAAAAAGGGCAAAGAGTTCTTCCGCCACACAGGCTTTTATTCGGCTGACGAACTATCAACACACTTCACAAGCAGAAACAAATAATTGTAAGCTCATTATTATACAGAAAAGATTCTCCAAATTATTTATATCGAACACAATTTATCACAAACCTCACAAGAAAGATCACGTAAATTCTCACATTTACAATTATACCAATACGTGACATCCGAGCAACAATAATTTAGATCCCCTTCCACAGCCTAAATCATAAAAATATAATCTATAACTTCCAATGCTAGTGGATATTTTTTTCTATAACTTTGCATAATAAAATTCACGTGAAATACTATTAAACGTTATTATCATGAATATTGTCAAAAGTAAACGGATCTCGTTTCTGAAACGAAACATTCGCGAGGTGAAGTTTCTTCTATCAATCATGCTACTAATGTACTGCGGCTCCTTACAAGCCCAGGACAAACTGATATTATTAATGGAAGAGCAAACCGGATTCTCGTCACAAACATGGTTTTATTGTGGACTTGGGAACGAACTCGACTTGAAATTAATTGAAAAACACTGGAACGAAGGACGACGTATCACGTCTGCCGCTTATACCTCTAACGGATGGTTCGTCACGATGGCCAAAAACTCGGGATTAACATGGCAAGCTTGTCATTATGATAGCAACTGGCCTACCGATTGGCTCGCCGAACATCGCAAGAATAACCGCTACATCACGTCTATTGGCATGAGTGCCAATAAATGGTTTATCGTGGTATCAGAAGGTACCGGATACACGGACCAGATAAATAATTGCGGGGATTGGGATCAAATGAGTCAATGGATAAAGAAATACTGGAACGAGGACTTTCGCATTACACACGTGGGGAAACATCATACAATCTCTATCTAATTGAAAATTAAACAGTTATTTCTGTTTAAT
>ERZ833963.1548-NODE-1548-length-26857-cov-3.577755_pt1 | contig 26857 bp, 21 predicted proteins | sample MGYA00519693_ERZ833963 | MGnify/ENA primary metagenome ERZ833963 (study PRJEB31850, sample SAMEA3708748) | human gut metagenome | biome: human gut; feature: human-associated habitat; material: faeces | place: China | collected 2014 ... | reverse complement strand
AGAGTTTACTCGTTGTCTGTCGAGCGAGAGCCGATTCGAGACTGCTTGCAGGCTCCATACCCCGAAGGGGGGGAGGGAGTTTGAAAAATGATTTTTGACACCCCCTCACCTCGTGGACTTTATGACTTCACAGAACTTTATCCTGCTATTCTTCAGGCATGGGGATTGGCTCTTCTGCGGGGACCTCTTTCGCTACAATTGTGAAAACATCTTCCAAAATTCGACTTCTTCCCTCGTTCTCTATTTTTAGAGTTATGGTGTAAGTACCTCCCGCAATCTCCGAGTCATATTTCACGCAAACCATTCCCGCTCCCAGTACCTCAACGTTCTCCATGAATTTTGCGATATTCTCTTCCTTCTCTGTTTTTACACGAACAACCGAATAAAGAACAGGTTCTGTGCCTTGCACTCCCTCTATTTTAGAGGAAACCCAAGCAAGTTTATAGTCAACTTTTATTTGGTACTCCTCAATTTGCGTTTTTAATATTTCAGGAGATTCAATGCCCATGTCTTTAGCAAGGTTTTCTTGTTGTTCTTTTAATTCAGCTATGCTCGTTTCTATTTCTGCGAGAATTGGATCATACTTCTCATCCATTTCTTCTTCTATAGCCATTTGTTGATCCATGAGTGCATCAAAATCAGCATCCTCTTCTTCCATGGCATCCCATATCGGCGTCAATCGTTCATCCAATTCCTCGTATTTCTGTTCCTTTGTTTCTTGAAGAGTAGCTTCTTTTTCCTCAAGCTCTTTTTTTAAACTAATATTATTTGAATAGAATGTTGCCAAAATGTTTTCCAATCTTTGTAACTCGTTTTCCGTATTCGTTACAATATACATGGTATCTTTCGCGTACCCTGCTGTCTCGTCGACAACCAGATAGCCGACCGTGACATCCTGACAAGCGGAAAACGACCAGGCAAAGCCCAAAACAATCCAATAAATTAAATTTCTCATTGTTCCGTTGTTTTAGAAGTTAATGATTTTAAAGTCATACCCTAGTGCATGTACCACGCCCGTCGTGGTTTGAATATCGGTAGAGGCGACCCTCCAGTTTTTCCCGGTATTCACCTGCCTCGCGATGTAGAGATTCTTTGCACCCGCGTCTTCAACACCTGCGTAATCTTCCGGTTCCATCCAGATAAAAAGATTACCGGATAATGCGGTGAAAACCTTTCCGCCTGTTTCGACATATTCCGCCCCGTCCGCCGTCTTGAGACGCGTTCCTTGAGGAATATCCTTCAACATGAATCGTTGCTGTATAATTAATTGTTCGAGGACTTTCACGCATTGCTCTTTCGGAATGTCCTTTACCCGATGCCAGTAGTCCTCGGGGCTTACTTCTATCCCGTGTTCTTTATCGTAATCCACTTTGGCATTATGGTCTAGCATGTATCTCACGATGGAGAGATCCGTGATGCCCAAGAACGTGATGTCCTTGTATTGCCCGGAGCCATCGAAGATGGACTTCATCCCGGCGTGTTCGATCATGATTCTCGTGGAATCCCAATCCACGGTTTGTTGCTCGAAATACTCCCACATGCTGCAATCGTGTACCCCGGATGCCACTCCCCCGTCGATGTAGTTGTATTTAGTACAGGAGCACAAGCTGATGAATGCCAACAGTGCGATTCCCTTTAGTGTGTTTAATCTTGTAGATGCCATGACCAGTATGTATTTTGTTTCATTAATGTGTTTTTATTAAATGCGTTTTGACTCACGGGATAATAGAGGGCGCCTTCTTTCACGTCGGATTCCGTCAGCGTTTTGAAATTACCCTCAAGTAATTCCCGGTAATACCCGAACCTCACCACGTCATAGTAGCGACAAGTTTCCCCGAAAAGTTCCCGGTCACGTTCGTTAAAAATCTCTCTCAACAAATCCTCTTTCACGGTAGAACCCACGTATTCCATCAAACCGGCACGTTCGCGAATACGATTCAAGTCCTTCACGGCGTCAGCGTTATCCAAGTGCGCACGACATTCAGCCCGCAACAAGATCAAGTCTGCCAGTCGCCAGTAAACCCGGTTGCCTTCCATGCCTATTAGGGGGCGATCTCCAAGGTTGACATCCGGATTCACCGAGTAGATGGCTTCTCTCCATTTATTCAGGTAAGCAAAGTTCGGGTAGAACCATCTGATCGTGTCTAATTTTTGTTCACTATTCATTTGTGTTACAGGAATCGGTTCGCCCAAGTTCAACCAGTACTCTTTGATACGCGAGTCATTCTCGTCATTATACAATTCCCGCACTTTTGCTACCGAGATCCGAGTTTCCTTCGTGGCATTCTCTATATTCTCGAAATTTGTTGTCGTGTGTGGGTAATTAAACAAAGCAAATCCCGGGTACGAATTCCAAAAAGTTCCTTGGTAATACCGGTCATCATCCTGCCCGTTCATTTCAATGGTATGTATGACCTCGGTCACGTCACGAGCCTTCCCTAATGTCTTGGTAACAAGATCTTTCATGCTCACGAGCGAGTAAGCACCCGCTTTGCCATCGATCACGAGAGAGGCCTGTTCTTCTGCTTTTTCCCAGTATTTATTGTCCCCGTGCAAGCCGCCCATCCACGCGTAGATATTGGCAAGTAACGTGCGGACGGAACCGATGCTGGCAAATTGCCTGCTGGTGACCGCTGCCCCGCTGGCATCCGTCAACTGGTCATATTTCGGTAAGACTAAAGCGGCTTCCGCGGCTCGAAGGGCGTATGCCAGTACAGTGTCCACCGGGCTTTTGGCTTGTGCGCTGGCATCCTCCGTTGCTGGGGCAATCGGTGCCTCGCCCCAGCGACGAGCCAACTCGAAATACATCAATCCCTTGAAAAAGTTCGCTTGGGCAATCCAGTAATTAATCCGTTCCTCGGAAACATTTTGAAAACGGTGACGATTTTCCTCCAGCATGTTAGCAAGATAAATAATACTGTAAAAACCTCCCCAGTTCGTGTAATTTCCCAGGCTGGAAGAATAAGCACTCCATTCCAAATTCCGGAAACCTTTTACACCATCTGCCACGTCATCACAATACATACCCGTCCAGTCAAAAGGCTCCTGCGAGAGGGGAGCAAATATCTTCTTTTCATTTCCGAGGATCGTGATAAAAATATCCTCTATATCCTGTTCGCTCTGGAAATAGTTGCGGTAGGTAACAGAAACCTCAGATTCGACATCCAGCCAGTCGTTACAGGAAAACAGCGGGAAGAATAATACAAGAAATATTAATTTTTTCATAATCATAGACTTTAGAAATTAATGGTCAATCCGACAGTAAATTTCCGCGGTAGCGGGTAAGATTGCAATTGATCTATTCCCGAGGTGATGTCCACGATTTCCGGATCGAGTCCCGAGTAATTCGTGATCAGTAACAGGTTCTCTCCCGTGAGGAATACGCGGGCTCCCGATAAACCGAGTTTTTTAGCAATCCTCTCGTGCAAGTTGTAACCCAACGTGAGTTGTTTCAATCGTAACATATTTACTTTTTCTATGTCCGTGTCGTATTCTCCTGAATACTGGTTTTTTAGCGAGTAGGAAATCAAACGAGGGTAATCCGGGTTTTTGTTGTCAGAACTCGTCCACGCGTTCACTTTACGGATGTCCAGTGTCAAAGGCCCTCCTTCTGTGGAAGGGGTGATCGCCCTGTCATCATACTCCTTGAGAATATGCCTTCCTATTGAATAGGTGAAGAAAATGTTTACATCGAATTGTTTCCACCGGATCTCGTTAATGAATCCACCGTGCGCGAGTGGAAGAGGACTTGCGGCATAATATTGATCCTCCGACGTGATCACCCCATCGTTATTCCTATCGACTAACTTCCGTGTACCCGTGAAAAATATGCCAGCAGTTTCACGAGTCGGTAGTGGATAACCATGCGGCTGGGGATAATAGGTAAGTTCCTCCATCGAATTGTAGTAACCATCCGTCTGGTAAGCTTTGATATTATACAAGGACTTCCCGATGACATTATTCCCAAAATCGAACCCGTCGCTACTTTTCTCGAAACGGTTCCAGTTACGTGAGCCGTTCAGTTTCATCCGCCATTTCACGGCAGTCTCCCGTAAAATATCAGCCGTTAATTCTATTTCCAATCCCTCGTTTGACACGTCGAGCGCGTTCTGCCATTGAAATTGTTGGTAGTTCAAGTCACCCGGTAAATCAAGTCGTTGCAATTGTCCCTCCGTGTACCGGTAATAGTAGTCCAATGTCATCTTGATCCGGTAATTGAGGAAACTCATGTCCAACCCGATGTCATACTGGTCTGTTTTTTCCCAGCTTAATTTCCGGTTCAACAATCCCCCGGTAACATCGGGAGCCATACCTTGTTGCCCGAAAAATTGCACATTCGAGTTACTCATCATCCCGTGGGCAAGATAGGATTGAGTGAATTTCTGTCCGGAACGTCCCCAGCTGGCACGGATTTTTCCGAAACTCAACCAGTAGAAGGGTTTCATGAAAGCCTCGTCCGAGAAAGCCCAACCCACGGCAACAGAAGGGAAAGTAGCCCATCGCACGTCCTCTCCGAACACGGATGATCCGTCCCGCCGAAGGGTGGCCTCCACCATATATTTTTCCTTGTAATTGTAGCGGAAACGCCCGAAATAACTATTCATGCGTTCCTCTTCCAAACTGGATTGAAAGGTGAAGGCAGATGACCAACTTGGATTCGTGTCTTTCTCTGCACCCAACGTGCCATTCAATAACCCGTTGGCATCACCCCATGACCCAGAGGCATAGTGAACGTAATCGTTCGGACCGTCGGTCGCGCTACCTTTGTTTAAATACGATTGATCCTTCTGGAAGGATAAACCTAACAATATATTGAAATGATGATCTTGTTTGATCTTGAAATCATAGGTCAACAAGTTCTCGTTCAGGATAGAAATGCTTTTGGAGATCGTTCCCTTGGTGTAAGAACGATGATAATTCTTGTCCGCCGTGCTGGGCATAAAATTATTCTGGTTTTGCTGGTTATAATCCAGACCACCTGTGACACGCAAGTTCAGACCGCGCATGAACTCGTAGTCCAGCACGAGGTTGTAACGCAACGAATAACTTTGGTTCTTTTCGATATTGGAATTGAGCTCGGTCAACAAATATTTCTCCACGTAGCCGGTACCCGGTAGCAAGGAAGATTGTTTTTGCGGGCTGACTGAAATTCCTTCTACTTTTTGCCCGCTACCTCCTTTTCCTCCCCGGCTGCGGTCACTGTAAGTAAGAGAAATCTGGTTGTTCAACTGAAGACGTTTCGAAGGATTTGCCGACACGTTCGAGATGACATTCACACGTTGGAAATCACTCCCGATCATGATACCTTCCTCCTTGTAAAACCCTGCCCCGATCATGTAGCGCATATTTTCAGTTCCGCCACTGGCTTGTAAATTAGCGTTGTACACGTTTGCCGTGCGATACATATATCGCCACCAGTCCGTGGAGTTATTGTAGAACTCGTTCAAACTGTCCTGCAGTGCATAGGCATTGTTCCCCTTGCTGGCATTCCCGAAGAAATAGTTGAACATGGGAATATTGGAATCTTTATTATAATTGTACACTTCCTCGTAAGACGTGGGAATGACCCATTTACCGTCGTCACCCTGATACGGCTTCACGGAATTGCGCAAAGCATTTATATTATAATGGCGCACCAACTGCCCACCGCTTTGGGTAGGAGTCTCCGGTAACCAAGAGGCCGAGTACGACACGTTTGCCGTGAATTGTGCTTTCCCTGCCCGTCCTTTCTTCGTGGTAATCAAGATCACCCCGTTCCCGGCACGAGACCCGTAGATGGCTGCCGAGGCGGCATCTTTCAGTACCTCGATGGATTCAATCATTGACGGGTCAATATCCGAAAGCGTGTTGGCACCCGTGATGGGTGAACTGAATGCCTGCATCGGCACACCGTCGATCACGTAAAGTGGGGTTCCGTATGCCCGGTCGTCACCTTCAGCGTTGGTGTCACCATCGGCTCCTTGCCCTTTCGTGAAAAAAGAGTTATATCCCCGGATAGCCACGATGGAACCACCGCCACCGGGAGCCCCGGACAGGTTGTTGACTTCCACGCCGGCCATGTGGCCTTGCAACAGGCTCTCCAAGCTATGCGTCGGGAGTTCCTTCATCTCGTCGGCTTTCAACGTGGAAATAGCACTGATCACTGTACGTTTCTTCTGGGAACCGTAAGCGATAACTTGCACTTCATCCAATCCTGATACATCGGGTTGCATTTTCACAATAACCAGTTTCCCGTCGGTATATTTTACTTTTTGAGTTTTGTAACCGATAAAAGAGAAAACCAATATTCCCTTAGGTTGCGGTAGGGGTAACACGAAGTGTCCGGCAGTATCCGTGGCCGTTCCTACTTTTGTGCTATCGAGAAGCACGGTTACTCCCGGCATGGGACGATTATTCTCGTCTAGTACTTTTCCTTCGATCAGGTAAGATTTCTTTTTCTCATCTTTCGCCTTTTCCCGGAAGAGAATGATCGTTTTGTCAAGTACCCGGAACGAGAATCCCGTGTTCTTCAAGCACGTTGTCAATACCTCTTCAATCGAGGCCCCTTTCAGGTCCAGCGTGATGTTCGAGATCTTTTTCACGGCTACATCATCGAAAAAGAAGCTGTACTCCGATTGTGTGCGGATGTTGTTCATCACACTTTCGAGGGTGGCATTCTTCACCTTTAAATCCAGTCGTGTATCTTGTGAATAGGTGGCTGCCGAAAGGTGCATGATGCCGATAAATGTCAAGATAAAGCATAACTTCATAACTCTTACTTGTTTTTGCCATAATCCACCCGAGGAATGGCTGTTTTTGTCCATTTTTTTCATACATTTGTAATGTTTTTAATGAGAACTAGAAAATAGTTTGGGCATTTGATGTTGCGAGCGTCAGATGCCTTTTTTATTTTGCTTGAATAAAAACTGTGCGTTGATTTACTGTAAATGTTACTCGTTCATTTTGTTCGATTATTTTTAGTATGGATTTGAAATCATCGGTTTTGTTCAAATCACCCGTGAACCGGATGTCTTTGGCTTCCGAGGACTGGTAGAAGATACTGAGATCATACCAGCGGGCGAGGATACTGAACAAGTCTTCCAACCGTGCATTTCGGAAAGCGAAACGCCCGTCTTTCCATGCCGTGTAGAGGTACGTGTTCACTTTCTGTTTCGTGAGCTTGGCAGAATTCTTTTCCAGCACTCCCTGTTCACCGGGAATCAGCTTGATTTGTTGTTTGTATTTTTCTGATTGCATGATCACGGAACCGGAAACAAGTGTTGTCTGCACGTCCCGCTCGTCGGGATAAGCCCGGAAGTTGAATTGTGTTCCCAGTACGGATACGCTGGCATGAGTGGAGACAACCGTGAAGGGCTTGTTCTTGTCCGGGGCTACCGTGAAATAGGCCTCCCCGTCAAGGTAAACGATGCGCTTGTCGCCGGTAAACTGCACCGGGTAACGGATTTCCGTTTCGGCGTTTAGCCATACTTCCGTGCCATCGGCAAGCGTCAGGAAATATTCTCCGCCACGAGGAATTTGTAAGGTGTTGAATATAGGGCTTTCTTGTGTGCATAAGCTATCTTTCGGTAGGGTATAGGAGACCTTGTTGTTCATGACGTTCACGATCATCCCGTTTTGTTCCTGTATCGGGGATAACGTGCTATCCGATAACGTGATTCGCTCACCTCCACCCGTGATTAATACTGCCTTGTGTTCTCCCGGCTTGATGACTTCTGAAATAGAGACAATGGCTTGCTGATCATTCTTTTGGAGTAGGAAAATACCTGCTGCCACGATCGGGAGTGTGAGTATTGCTGCGTAACGGATGATCGTTTTCATCCTTCTGTTCTTGCGGGCGCGTTGCCGTTTGGTGATGAAATGTTGATAATCGTTTTTCCAGTTGATTTGTTGGGATTCGACTATTTTTTGTTCCAGACGCTTTCCGTCTTTGAATCCGTCATAAATCTTTTTGTTTCTTGTGGAAACGGATAACCATTCCCTCAAGGTACGTTGTTCTTCATCATTTGCTTTCCCTCTAAGAGACGCTGCGATGATGCGGGCTAACTGAAATATGTTATTCTCTTTTTGACTCATCTTTTCGCTCATTTGGTAGTAAGTCCCCTTGAGCGTAAAAAAGAGTGAGTCAAAAATGAATTATTTTTGAATATATTGCAATATTGTGATTACGGTGATGAATTTTGTTTGGAAAGTTAAAGTTTGTAGGCCCATTTCGTCTAAGAGCTGGAAAGATTTTCTTTAATTAATTGGGGGTGACTCTATATTGTTAGATTTATCTTGTAATTATTATATATTGTGTAAATCATCATAGGTTTCTTTGAACATATTTTCAATTTCTCTTTTCTTTACAGAAACATTTCTCGCTTGGTTATTGATCAATAAGTATGAACTTGCTTGTTCATTAACAAAATGAGAGAATGTTTGTGTACCTATTTTCTTGGACACAATATTTTTGTAAATCCTAAATCTTTGTGTATTTACATGACTTTCTACTTTTAAACTTTTTGTGTCAACAGTTCTTGCTCCGGTAAAAGCAAACGAAACTGTTGATTGTTCTTGTAAAAGTATTGGAATTACTTTTAAACAGGTAATAATTATATTACCAAAATCTCCTTTATTAACTATTTTAGAATATTTAAAATCGCTATGACGAAATTGTTTACAGTAAAATTTAATTGCGTACACATCTAATTCATGATACTCTGCACGTATTATATAAGAATAATGAGTTATCGGAGAGAAAAACTTGTATATTTTTGTATATAGATGCTTGCTTTCATCATTACATTTATCACATTGGATGAATTTTAAATCATATCCATTGTAATCAAATGTCACGGTATCAATAGAGTTGTAACGTTTCTATTTATCTTAGACAAATCCCGTTTAGACAATTTACGAGAAGAGGTTGAACATTCTTTCAACTTTACAGGTTTCACGTCTCGTAATGGAGTCCAATTTAATCTGTCTCCTTTAGAACGCTTTTTTTCGCTACTTGATATATTTGTCATATTTTTCATATTACAAATGTATGAATAAAATAATAGATAGGCAATAGTATGTTTATTATTAATCTTTAAATTGCTATGACGTTTCAAACAAAGTATTCAAAAATCATTTGGATTATGGTTCTCTTTCAGTTGCCTTTAATCTTCCATTCCCCGATATTTCTTTTTTCGGCATTGAAATTAACTCCGACTTTCACGAGTTGTCGGCTGTCTGCCGTGTACGGAATCAAATAACCCCGATCATCGATTTGTTGCAGGGCTTGTTCTGTGCTACCATCTAGTTTGAATTCAAATACGTAGATGTATTTGGGAGTTTTAACCACGGCATCAGCCCGTCCGGTGGCACTACGTACTTCTGCATCTACAAACTGTCCCATGAGTTTGAAAACGAGATAGAACACGACTTGATAATGTCGTTCTGTCTGGGCATTTAACTCGTAGGGGAAATCGGCAAAGAAGGCTCGCAACCGGGTCATGAAAGCATCGATATTACCTTTTTCTAGTTCATCCACGAATTTTCCAATGTAAAATCCTCTTTCTTCACTGGGTAAGGTTGTATAAAAAGGGAGTAAAAAATCGAGAAAACCGTATTTTACTTCTTCGTTTGGGAAACCTAAAATATAGTTTCTAAAGCGTTTATCGTATTCTTTAATCGTCAAGTAGCCGCTTTGATAAATCAACGGAATAGGATTATCGGTATTCATCCGGTATTCCGTGAAAGAAGATGCGGGTGCTTCGATCCCGTCAATTAATAAGCGGAGGTCATAATCACTCTTTTTCAGTAGTTCCACGAGGAATGTCGGGGTACCCGTTTGAAACCAGTAGTTACCGAATTCCAGTTTGTCGAAAGCGTTTAGCACGCTGAAAGGGTTTAACACACCTTCGCCATCCGGATGGAAATGATAACCATCATATTGCCGGATCATTTCGTTCACAATTTCTTCCTCTGTTGATTGGTTTCTTTGTGCCATTTGATGGATTTCCGGTTCAAAAACAGCGGTTAATTCATTCGGTGTAATCCCACACAACGTTGCGTAGGAAAAATCCATACTGATGTCGTTTAGTTGGTTCAAGTCGCTGAACACGCTGACTTGTGAGAACTTGGTAACACCCGTCAAGAACACGAACCGCAGGTATCGGTCGGCACTTTTCAGTACACCGTAAAAAGCCTTCAGAGTCTGCCGATAGTTTTCCGTTAGTTCCGGGTTATTAATGGCTTGCAACAGTGGTTTATCGTATTCGTCTACCAACACTACAACCCCACGTCCTGTTTGTTCATACGCTCGCTGAATGACTCCGGCAAAACGTCTGGAGAGTGTAATTTCGTCTTTCCCTTCCCCGTACATGGTTTCCCATTGTGTGAGATAATTACTCAATATGGCGTGTAATTGTTCCGGGGCATCGTATCTCTCCGCATTCAGATCAAGATGCAGTACGGGATAAATTGTCCAGTCATGTTCCAGTTGCTCAATAGCCAACCCTTTAAATAAATCCTTGCGTCCATTGAAATAGGATTCGAAAGTTGAGAGTAACAAGCTTTTCCCGAAACGCCGCGGACGGCTAAGGAAGTAGGGCTTACCCATGTTGGCAATACGCCATGCTAATGCCGTCTTATCGACATAGAGGTAATTATTGCTGCGAATATCCTCGAAGGTCTGGATTCCGATGGGTAACTTTCTGGTTATGCTGGTATTCATGGTCTTTATGTATTTAGTAACAAAGGTAGAGAATAAATTGTAAACGGGCAAACACAAATAATGGGATGAGGCTGTCTAAAATTCCAGTAAGAAAATGAGAATCCCGACGGGAATAATGTGTTTCAGTTGATCGTAAAGCAACTTTTTTCCGACCTGCTTGTGGGATTTGACGGTTTCGATGTTTAGTTGGAGTTGATAGGCAATCTCTTGATTGCTTTTACCTTCTAAAACAAGCAAGTACACTTTTTGGCATTGTTCCGGTAAGTTCTGAATGGCTTTTATCAAGAGAGCGTAAACCTCTTCTTCAAGAACACGTTCTTCGTAAGTTTTGGTTTCATCCGGAGCCTCGCTTTGCATATATTTCTGGTAGCGTCTTTTTACCTCTTCGTGGCGGAGATATTTCAGGCATTTGTGCCTGACCGTACCGTATAGATAGGCTTTTAGATTATCCACGTCATTGAATGTCTCTTGGGATTCGATTAACGAGAGAAACACTTCCTGCACAACATCTTTGTCCGTGTCCAAGTCGGGAATATAGCCTTCTGCGAATAACACCAAGGGCGTGTAGTGCTGTTCGAAAAGTTCCCGAATGACTTTTTCGTCATAGATGGAACTAGAATTTAAAGGTGTTATTGTTGCCACGTGTTATTATTTTGCCGATATGAACGTGAATCTTTTTATTTATTCGTTGCAAATATAAACTAAATTGGGATATTTACAAAATATTGAATGCGTTTCTGCAACGGTTTCTGCTAGGCCGTATCATTAAAATTGCACTGGGACTACCTTCGTGTTAGGCTATCCTCATTTTACTTTTTCTTAATAGTTTCCTGATAGTTCATTTAGACTACGGAGCATTCCTCTTGCATTCTTGTTCGATAAAATTGATTTTCGATACGATTATATTTGCCGGATGGCTCGGTCGTGTAGTATATTTATTCATTGGAGAGATATGCTTGAGCGACAGTGTACGTATGACGAGGGGATGACCAACTTATACGGAAATAGCGACAATTATTTTCAAATGAATAAAATATGTGTATCTTTACATCATGTTAAAAACTAGATTACAATCGGATTTGGTGTAATAAACAATCTGTATTTCTGATACAGGTTGTCCCTTCGCTTGCTTTCGGAAAGCTCTTTCCGGGGGTAATTTCTCTATTATTATAATTTGAATTTTTAATCCGTGTACAACGAGGAATGTAGAATTATGCTTTCACGTGTATGCTTTATATTGATCAATCATGAGTAACGAAAATAATACCATTCTTGGAATCGACGTTAATTTAATTTGCGAATTCTTCTTGAATACAGAACGGCAGGGGCCCGGAAGTCCCGAAGTAACGCTTAAAGCGTTAAGCTTTATAGACCATCTTACGGATCATTCCCGGATTGCAGACTTGGGATGCGGGACGGGAGGACAGACGATGACGCTGGCACGGTACGCTCCGGGGCAGATTACAGGACTCGACTTTTTTCCGGGATTCGTGGAGCGTTTTAATCATAACGCTAGGGAGTTGAATCTCCAGGAACGGGTGAAAGGCATTGTCGGTTCAATGGATGCGTTGCCTTTCGGGGAGGAAGAATTAGACTTGATCTGGTCGGAAGGTGCTATTTATAATATCGGTTTTGAACGAGGATTGAACGAGTGGCGCAAATATCTGAAGACGGGAGGATATGTTGCTGTTTCCGAGAGTTCGTGGTTTACCGAAGAACGTCCGGCAGAGATCCATGATTTTTGGATGTCCGTTTACGCGGAGATCGACACGATACCCAATAAAGTTGCCCAGATTCAGAAGGCGGGGTATATCCCCGTGGCGACTTTTATCCTGCCGGAGTATTGCTGGACGGAGAACTATTTTACCCCGTTAGTTAAAGCTCGGGAGATATTCAGCCGGAAATATGCCGGGAATAAAACAGTCGAGGAACTAATAAGTTTTCAGCATCACGAGGCTGAACTATACCGTAAGTACAAGGAGTTTTACGGTTATGTATTTTATATCGCTAAAAAAATGAAGTAATGATAGATTTAAATTATTATGGTTGGAATGATAAGTTAAACCAACTGAAACAGGAATCGACGTATGGAACTCTCACGCATGGGCGTGTCGCTATTGTACACCGGACGTGTTACGAGGTGGTTGCCGGGAGCGGAGTGTTCCGGTGCGAGTTGACAGGAAACATGATGTACGGGAAGTCGGATTTCGAATTACCCTGTACCGGGGATTGGGTGATCTTTCAGCCGTTTGATGAGGGGATGGGGATTATTGTGGATATGTTGCCTCGGTCACGTACTTTGTGTCGTAGGGAAACCGGAACGGTTGCCGAAAAACAAGCCATAGCGGCTCATGTTGACAAAGCCTTTATTGTGCAAAGTCTGGATGATAATTTCAATGTCCGTCGTGCCGAGCGCTTTATGGTTCAGATGTGGGAAGAAAATATTACTCCTGTACTAGTACTTAATAAAGCCGACTTGGGTTTTGATCAACAAAAAGTGGAAGAACAAATACGGCACGTTACCCGGCAGATTCCGGTGTTTTACACGAGTATTCACGAGTCTCGGACGATTTTTCATTTAAGGGAATTTATCGCAGTGGGGGAGACGGTCGTGTTTGTCGGTTCTTCGGGTGTCGGGAAAAGTTCTCTGGTGAATGCACTTTGCGAGAAATCCGTGTTACTCACGTCCGGAATAAGTCAATCCACGGGAAAGGGGCGCCATACTTCGACCCGTCGGGAGATGGTGTTGATGGATGGAGGCGGTGTCTTGATTGATACTCCTGGGGTTCGGGAATTCGGTCTCGCAGTTGATGATCCCGGTGCGCTTGATGAGATACTGGAGATTGCTGACTACGCACAATCGTGTCGTTTCAAGGATTGCGAGCATATCAATGAACCGGGTTGTGCTGTGTTGGATGCGGTGAGTCGTGGCATACTAGATCGTCAGGTTTACGAGAGTTATTTGAAACTTAGACGGGAAACGTGGCATTTCTCTGCCTCCGAACATGAGAAACGGAAAAAAGAGAAATCTTTCACGAAACTCGTGGATGAAGTGAAGAAGCGCAAGGATCATTTCTGATCCCTATTCACCTTTTTTCTGAATCCCTAGTTCTGCCGCTACTTGGAACATGTATTCCCGGGCCTCAGTGGGATTATTGCTGATTATGCCATCAAGGATAGCCTCTTTGATGGCATTTTTAATATCCCCGATTGCCTTGCAGGGTGGGAGTTGAAATGTTTCCATGATTTCTTCCCCGCTGACGGGAGGTTGGAAATTCCGGATCGCATCCTTCTCTTCGACTTCTTTCAATTTCTGGCGCACGATCTGGAAGTTTGCAAGGAATCGACGAACTTTCTCTTCATTTTTGGACGTGATGTCCGCCTCGGCAAGTGTCATCAGGTCGTCGATGTCGTCACCCGCATCAAAAAGGAGGCGACGCACGGCAGAATCTGTCACGGTGTCTTCCGAGAGAACGATTGGGCGCATGTGGAGGCCGACCAGTTTTTGCACGTATTTCATCTTTTCATTCTGGGGGAGTTTCAGGCGGTTGAATAATCTTCCGACCATACGTTCGCCCACGTGATTGTGGCCGTAAAAAGTCCAGCCTTGTCCCGGAATGAATTTTTTGGTGACCGGTTTGGCTATGTCATGCAGTAAGGCTGCCCAGCGTAACCACAGGTTGTCGGAAACACGGCTTACCGAGTCCACGACCGTCAGAGTGTGGTAAAAGTTATCTTTATGCCCGATGCCGTCCACGTGTTCCACGCCTTTTAAAGCGGATAGTTCCGGGAAGAAGACACTCAACAGGCCGGATTGTTCCAGTAATTTTAATCCCACGGAAGGTTTCGGTGAGGCCATGATCTTGTTAAACTCGTCCATGATGCGCTCTTTGGAGACGATTTTCAACCGATCCCGATTAGCGTTGATACTTTCAAATGTCACGGGTTCGATCGTGAAATTCAATTGTGAAGCAAAACGGACGGCCCGCATCATACGCAAGGGATCATCGGAAAACGTGATGATCGGATCAAGGGGTGTTTTTAATATCCCGTTCTCCAAATCCTGAAGCCCCCCGAACGGGTCAACAAGTGTCCCGTAGTTCTCTTGGTTCAAGGATATGGCCAAAGCGTTGATCGTGAAATCACGCCGTTTCTGGTCGTCGTCGATGGTGCCTTCTTCGACGACGGGTTTACGGGAATCGAGATGGTAGGATTCCTTGCGGGCTCCCACGAATTCAATCTCTACCCCTTTATAGCGGAACATGGCCGTTCCGAAATTTTTAAACACGGAAACCGTTAAGTCTCCGAGTTGTTTGGCAGCCGTCTCAGCCAATTCGATCCCGCTCCCCAACACGACAATATCAATGTCTTTGGAGGGACGGTGTAATATCAGGTCGCGCACGTATCCCCCGATAACGTAAATTTCCAACCCTTTCTCTGCTGCGATTCCGGATAATATCTTAAAAATAGGATGAGTTAACTGCATATTCTTTATTTTGGTTGCAAAATTATCAAGTTATCCCGTACAGACCAAATAAATTGTTTCGGATTTGTCCGGATTACCCTTTTTTCGATATTTTTGTGACCTATGTATTATTGAGATTAAAGATTATGGATAGAGAGCGACGATTAGCGGCATTATTCGATATGGACGGAGTGGTGCTTGACACGGAAGGGCAGTACGATAATTTTTGGCGGGAACAGGGAAGACGTTACCATCCGGATAAACCGGAATTTCATAAGATGATCAAGGGGCAAACGACGGAATTGATTCTGAAGAATTATTTCAAGGGAAATGTTGCTTTGCAACAACAGATTTCACGGGAACTTGACGAGTTCGAGAGCCGGATGGATTTCCCCTACTTCCCCGGTGTGGAGCTTTTTATCCGGACGTTACAGAAACATGGGGTGAGAACTGCGCTGGTTACCAGTTCAAACAATAAGAAGATGGCTCATGTGCTAATGGCCCATCCGGAGTTTACCGAGTTATTTGAACGTGTGATTACGGCAGATAAGATTACCCGGTCTAAACCCGATCCGGAGTGTTATTTGCTGGCAGCACGGGAGTTGCAGATGGAAGTGGATGTCTGCTGTGTCTTCGAAGACTCTTTTTCCGGGATCGAGGCCGGACGACGTGCGGGAATGAAAGTTGTCGGTCTGGCAACCACGAATCCGAGAGAGAAGATACAGGATAAAGTCGATTGGGTGCTTTCTGATTTCACGGGATGCGTGTATGACGAGTTTATCGGCTTAATGGAAAGGTGAGTCGAAAGTTTGTAAAGTTCATAAAGTCCATAAGGTTCATAAAGTGACGGGTGTCCTTCGGATAATATTGAACGGCAACTCAGAATTGCCGTTGACAAAGTACCTGCAAGGGTCCAAGGACCTTATAGACTTTATAAACCTTATGAACTTTTGACCCATTACACGATCCCCGAAAATCCCATGAATGCCATGGCCAGCAATCCGGCTGTAACCAGTGCGATGGGGGTTCCTTTCATGCCTTGAGGAATGGAGGATAGTTCCAGTTGTTCCCGAATTCCGGCAAAGATGGTTAAAGCTAACCCGAAACCTAATGCAGTTGAGGCTGCAAACACGACGGATTCCAGTAAGTTATAATCTTTTTGAATCACCATGATGGCTACACCAAGTACGGCACAGTTTGTCGTGATCAAGGGTAAGAAAACTCCTAATGCTTGATAAAGTGACGGACTTACCTTCTTCAGAATGATTTCCACCATCTGAACGAGGGCGGCAATGATCAAGATAAACACGATGGTTTGCATGAATCCGATGCCGAACGGGTCAAGTACGGTTTTCTGTACGATAAATGTTACCATGGTGGCCAGAATCATCACGAACGTAACGGCTCCTGTCATACCGAGTGCCGTGGGTACGCTCTTGGAAACCCCTAGGAACGGGCAGATTCCCAAGAATTGTGCCAACACGATGTTGTTGACAAATACGGCGGCTATAAATATAAAAACGTATTCCATGTTTCTAATTTTAGATTTTAAATTTTAGATTTTAGATTGCTTTTTCAATTTACAATTTACAATCTAAAATTTACAATTAGTTGGTTTTTCTTATTCTGTTGATGAATGCGATCAGGTAACCCAAAGCGATAAACGCTCCCGGAGCCAGAACGAAAACGAGCATTCCGTAATTTTCATTGTAAAGGGTCATGTTGAAGAACTTCCCACTACCCAGAATCTCACGGATAGAACCTAATATCGTTAATGCCATTGCGAAACCAAGGCCGATACCCAAACCGTCCAGCATGGAAGGAATGGCTTTGTTTTTGGATGCGAATGATTCAGCTCGTCCCAGCACGATACAGTTCACTACGATCAACGGAATGAATAATCCCAAAGATTCGTGCAAGCTCGGCAGGTAAGCTGCCATACACATATCGACCACGGTAACGAATGCAGCGATGATCACGATAAAACCGGGAATTCGGATTTTGTCGGGAATCAGGTTTGCCACGAGCGAGATGGCCAGGTTGGATAGTACCAGAACGAAAGCCGTGGCTAAGCCCATCCCCAAGCCGTTAATGGCAGAGGTGGTGACTCCCAGCGTGGGACACATCCCGAGCAGGAGTACGAAGGTCGGATTTTCCTTGAAGAACCCTTTGGTAAAAGTTTGCCAGTTGTTCATATCTTTATTCTTTCATTGATTTTACGTGTTATTTTGCGGATTCTGCCAATGCTTTTGCCGCCCGGTTTACTGCATCCAGGAAAGCTCTGGATGAAATCGTGGCGGCCGTGATGGCATCCACGTTTCCGCCGTCCTTTGAAACCTGAAGTCCTTGCGCACCCGGAGTTTTTCCGGTAATATCACCTTTGGCACCTTTCACGAACCAGGTGTCCATTTTGGAACCCAATCCCGGGGTTTCTTTGTGGCTTAGCACGGAGTAGTTATATATACTTCCGTCTGGGGTGAATCCTACCATAAGTTCAATAAGCCCGCCAAACCCGTTATTTGTGAACGTTTTAATGGCTGCCCCCACGAGTTGCCCGTTTGCTTTAGCCGGATAGAATTCTAATTCCCCTCCATCTGCTTTCACGATCTGTTTTTCCGTCATCGGGTCATTATCGAAAGCGGGAACCACGGCACGAATGGCCTGTACTTGTTTTTCAATTTTTACTTTTTCAATTAACCCGGACGTGAGTGAGTTCACGACTCCCACTGCGGCTGAGGAAACCAGTGTTACCAAGAATAACACCAGTACCATATTCTTAAAGCTTGATTCTAATTTCTTTCCCATTAGTTTAAATTTTAGATTTTAAATTTTAAATTCCATTTGTAAGCAATTTGCAATCTACAATTAGTAAATTTAAAATCGTCGGGGTTTACAATATCTGTTTATCAGCGGTGTGAATCCGTTCATGATCAGGATGGCGAAAGACATACCTTCCGGGTAAGCCCCGAATACACGGATGATTACGGTCAACAACCCGATACCAACACCGTAAATAAGCATCCCTTTATGTGTCATGGGAGAGGTTACGTAATCCGTGGCCATAAAGATGGCTCCCAACATCAAACCTCCTGTAAAGAGATGGAAAACCGGACCGGCAAATTGTGCCGGATCAGCTAGGTTCAGAATCCCGGAGAATACGATAACCGTGGCGAAAATAGCCACCGGGATGTGCCAACTGATGATCTTTCGGATCAGCATATAAGCGAATCCTAATAAAAGTCCGATAGCGGCAACTTCTCCCAAACTACCCCCCATGTTACCGAGAATCAAGTTACCGGTAGAGAATCCGGCTGAAGAGAGTGCATCTCCAACGGCTTGTCCGTTCTTAACAGCCTCTTTCACGAGTGCCAAGGGAGTAGCCCCGGTTACTGCATCAGCCGTGGCGAATCCGTTCGGTACAGGCCAAGTGGTCATTTGTACCGGGAACGAGATCAACAGGAAAACACGACCCACGAGAGCTGGGTTGAAAATATTGTTTCCTAATCCTCCGAAACTCATCTTGCCGATACCGATGGCGACCAATGCCCCGATGACCACGATCCACAAGGGAAGAGACGAGGGAAGGTTAAATGCCAGCAATACTCCCGTGATGATGGCTGACCCGTCCCATATCGTGGGACGTTGTTTCATGAGGTATTTTTGAATAACGTATTCGAATACAAGGCAGGCAACTACCGAGGTGAGGGTTACCAGAATGGCTCCCAACCCGAAAAATACGATAGAAAAGATAAACGTCGGTACTAATGCGATAAGCACGCCGTACATGTTTTTTTCTATCGAATCCCCGCCGTGAACGTGGGGGGAGGGGGATATGGTGAAATTACTCATATTTTTTTATTTAGTGATTTAGTGGTTTCCGATTGTGTGATTTCCACCCACGAGTCAACGCTTGTTAATCATTAAATCATTTAATCGGCAATCTCTGAATCGATTCATTCTAAATTAATTTTTTATTTTTTTCTCGACCGGATCATTTGACCTGTTCTGGCTTTTCCCAGACGGATCACGTCAAGCAACGGACGGTTTGCCGGACAGGTAAAACTACATGAACCACATTCGATGCAATCCATGACCTTTTCTGATTCCAGCATTTCCAGCTTGTTGTGTTCTCCAAGTAACATCAAATAATAGGGTTCCAATCCCATGGGACACACACTAACGCATTTCGAACAGCGGATGCAGTTCCGATACTCTTTGCGGGCAGATTCTTCCTGACGCATAAGTAAGATGCCACTCGTGCCTTTCGTGACGGGAATGTTCGTGTTAGTTAGTGCTTTTCCCATCATGGGACCTCCTCCAATCACTTTACCCGTGTCTTCGGGTAATCCCCCGGCAGCCTCGATCAGTTGTGAGATCGGGGTCCCGATGCGGCAAAGGTAATTACCCGGTTCTTTTAAAGATTTTCCGGTAACCGTGACTACTCGTTCGAACAAGGGCTTATGTTTCATGACAGCCTCGTACACGGCATACACGGTGCCCACGTTCTGCACCACAGCCCCAACGGCAATGGGGAGTCCGCCCGATGGAACGAATTTTCCGGTGGTGGCTTGTATCAATTGTTTCTCACCTCCTTGCGGGTATTGTATCTTTAACGGGCATATCTCGATTCCGTCCGCCAGTCTGGCTAGTTTATCCAGTTCTTCAATGGCGTCTCGTTTATTGTTTTCGATTCCCACGATCGTGCGTTTCACGCCGAGGGCTTTCATGATAAGTTGTATACCAATGATCAACTCTTTCCCGTGTTCCAGCATCAAGCGATGGTCTGCCGTGAGGTAAGGCTCACATTCCACACCGTTGATGATAAGTACTTCGGCAGTACTTCCGGGAGGAGGCGATAGTTTCACCTGTGTCGGGAAGGTGGCACCACCCATACCGACGATTCCTGCTGCACTGATAGCTGCCAGAATCTCTTCTTTCGTGAATGTGCTAGGTTGTTTGTTGATGGGATCTTTTAGAATATTTTCATCCCATTCGTCACCTTCAACTTTAATGGTTACAGCCGGGCGGGGGTAACCGCTGGCGTCGATCACCGGATCAAGTGACATAATGGTTCCGGACACGGAACTATGAATGTTTGCCGATATAAAGCCGGCAGCCTGACCGATGATTTGTCCTACTTTTACTTGATCTCCTTTTTTCACCGTGGGAACGGCAGGAGCCCCGATATGTTGTGATAAGGGTATGGTTACTTGTTCGGGGAGGGGAAGGGTGATAATTTCCCCTTGTGCTGATAATTTATTTTCTGGTGGGTGAACTCCCCCAATTTTAAATGTCTTAAGCACGGTGTATTAGTTTTAGGTTTTAAATTGAATGATTCTGTGATTTCGTGATTTTAGATCCTATCGATTAAATGATTTAATGATTTTCGATTAAGTGATTTTAATCACCCAATCATTGAATCGGCAATCACTAAATTTATTCGTTTTTCGCTTCTACTTCAGTTGGTTCGGTGATTTTCCGGGGAGGAAAATTAACTTCGTGGATCGCGTGTGTCGGGCAAGCACTGACACATTTCCGGCAAAGTTTACATTTTCGGAAATCAATGTATGCCAAGTTGTTCTCTAGGGTGATGGCCTCAAAAGGACATTCTTTCACGCATTTTCCACATCCGATGCAGGCTGCTGTACAAGCTTTGCGAGCAATGTTCCCCTTGTCTTTGTTCACGCAGCAAACAAAAACTCGCCGATCTTTCACTCCTTTGTTTCGTAACTCGATGATGTTTCTCGGACAGGCCTTCACGCAGGCTCCACACGCTACGCACTTCTCCTCGGAAACGACCGGGAGACCGTTCTCGTCCATGTGAATGGCATCGAACGGACAGGCTGTTACGCAATCCCCGCAACCCAGACAACCGAAAGTACAATCGGTTTCACCCCGGTAAAGGGAATGCTCGATGGCGCATGATTTGTAACCGTCATATTGACTGGTACGTTGACGATGGTCACACGTGCCGTTGCATCTTACCACCGCGATTTGCGGGGTTTGTACCGTTACTTCCATGCCTAAGGCAGCGGCAACTTTCGTCATGGTTTCCGCCCCTCCAACCGGACAAAACAGTCCATCTAAAGAAGTAGCCTTTACCGTGGCTTCCGCAAATCCCCTACACCCGGGTTTGCCACATCCTCCGCAATTTGCTCCCGGCAGGATGCTTTCCACGGTATCAATTCTAGGGTCTTCCTCGACCTTGAATTTTTGCGCGACAAAATAGAGAATCACGGCAGACGCGATCCCAATAGCGCACAAAGAAATAATGGTGTAAATAATGGTAGTAGTCATCATAAAGGTGTTTGTTTTGTCTCCTCTAGTTTGTTATAACGCCCGTAAAGTTATTATTTTTTTTCTAGGTTATGCTATTTTAACCTTGAATTTTATTTTTTGGGCAAACTTGTTTCTTAGTAAATACAAGCAAATAAAGTAGGCCGATATTGCAATCAGGGATAATGTAGCGGCCATAACTTCACTGACTCCAGCAAGGATAAGCAAGGTCAAAATAACGATAATTAAAACGGAAGGAACAATGTATGCCAACAGCACGGAAAGCATGGCATTTTGAGTACTAGCACTGACGATTACTTTGTCTCCTATTTTGACGTCTTCATTCGGTTTTTCTGCCGTGATGCTCTTTAAGGCCATTTCCGACATACCACAAGCTCCTTTGGCATGACATCCCGCACAGGCTGTTTGGCTTTGTATGGTTACTATAATAAAGGTATCAGCTACCTGTGTCACGACTCCATCATGTTCTATTGTATTTTTTGCCATAATATGATTCTTAGAATAGAGCAAATATAATGATAAAATAAAAACCATCCTGCAGCGAGGATGGTTTTCATTTTTTATTTTTTACGCATAAAAATTTGAATCGGTACACCCGTGAACTTCCAGTGTTCCCGGATTTTGTTTTCCAGAAAACGCTTGTAAGGTTCTTTCACGTATTGCGGTAAGTTGCAATAAAATGCGAAAGTTGGGGTTTTCGATGGTAGTTGTGTCACGTATTTTATGCGGATATATTTTCCTTTCAAGCTGGGGGGAGGGAAGTTTTCGATCTCTTCCAGCATGATGCGGTTCAGTTCGGATGTTTTCAGTTTTTGTTTCCGGTTTTCGTAGGTCTGGATGGCTGATTCAAGCGCTTTCAACAGACGTTGTTTCGTGAGAGCCGAGGTGAAAATGATCTCCACGTCGTTGAAGGGGGCCATTTTTGCCCGCAGTTCTTTCTCGAAATTGATTGTCGTTTTGTTATCTTTCTCGATCAAGTCCCACTTGTTCACGAGGACTACCACGCCTTTCTGGTTACGCTCGATGAGGTGGAATATGTTCAAGTCCTGAGATTCCATTCCCCGGGTAGCATCAATCAGTAGCATACACACGTCACTGTCTTCGATGGCACGCACGGAACGCATCACGGAATAGAATTCCACGTCTTCATTGACTTTTGCTTTCTTGCGTAATCCTGCGGTGTCTACCAGCAAGAAGTCGTGTCCGAAACGATTGTAGCGGGTGGTGATCGTATCGCGAGTTGTTCCGGCAATATCGGTTACGATATTACGTTCTTCCCCGATAAGGGCGTTGATCGTGGAGGATTTTCCCACGTTAGGGCGTCCCACGATAGCGATCTTGGGAAGTTCTTCCATGTCTTCGAGCGGGTCGGTGGTGAAGTGTGAAACCAGCTTGTCAAGTAGTTCTCCTGTTCCCGAACCGTTGATGGATGCTATGGGGAAAATCTCTTCTCCGACTCCCAGTTTATAGAATTCGTGGACATCGTAGAGACGTTCTCCGTTATCTACTTTGTTTGCCACGAGATAGATGGGCTTGTTGACTTTCCGAAGCATACGGGCGAAGCTATGGTCCAGATCGGTAATACCGAGTTCCACGTCGCAGACGAACAGGATCACGTCGGCCTCGTCCATGGCGAGTAATACCTGTTTGTTGATCTCCTCCTCGAAGATGTCCGAACTGTTGGAAACGTATCCTCCAGTGTCAATTACCGAGAATTCTTTGCCGTTCCACTCTGATTTTCCGTAATTCCGGTCACGGGTCACCCCGCTTTCCTCGTTTACGATGGCTTTCCGGCCACCGACCAAACGATTGAAAAGTGTTGATTTTCCCACGTTGGGACGTCCTACTATTGCAACAATATTACTCATTGGAAAGATAAAAGTTAAAAGATAAAAACTAAAAGATTAAAGTTGTTTGTAACCGAAGCGTTTCAGGTCGTTTTCCTTGTTCCGCCAGTCTTTGAGGACTTTGACGTACAGGTTCAGGAATACTTTTTTCCCGAAGAAGGCTTCGATGTCAACACGGGCTTCCGTACCGACTTTTTTCAACGCGGCACCCTGATGCCCGATAATGATACCTTTCTGGGAATCCCGTTCCACGTTGATCACGGCCATGATGTTGATACGTTTGGTTTCTTCCTTGAATTCTTCCACGACAACCTCGACAGAATAAGGAATTTCTTTATCGTAGTTCAACAAAATCTTTTCCCGGATAATTTCGGTTACGAAAAAGCGTGCCGGCATATCGGTCATTTCTTCTTTGTCGAAATAGGGTTCTCCCACGGGTAACAATTCCAGAATGCGCTTGTATAAATTGTCTACATTGAAATTCTCGGTAGCCGAGATCGGGAATATTTCAGCTCGCGGGATGATTTCTTTCCACTTGTCGAACAGGGCATCCAGTTTATCCGGGGTGGTCAGGTCAATTTTGTTCAACACCAGAAGGATGGGAACCTCGCTTTGTTTCACTTTCTCGATAAAGTCCGCGTTCTTTTCGATATTCTCCACCACGTCGGTGACATAGAGGATGATGTCGGCATCGATAATGGCACTTTTCGAGAAATCAAGCATATATTCCTGCATCTTGTAACTGGGTTTCACGACCCCCGGGGTATCGGAAAACACGATCTGAAAGTCCTCTCCGTTCACGATCCCCTTGATCCGGTGACGTGTGGTTTGGGATTTGGACGTGATAATCGATAATTTCTCCCCGACTAGTCGATTCATCAAGGTTGATTTTCCCACGTTGGGGTTTCCTAAGATATTGACAAAACCTGCTCTGTGCTCCATTTATTTAAAAATTAATTGGGCACAAAGGTACGATAACTAATTGAAAATTGAAAGCCTAAACGAAAATGTACGGGTCTATTTTTTGTTTTGCTTGTAGACATAAGCGATTTTCTCGCTGTCCGCCGGGTTCGTTTTGCTCGTTTTACTGGTCCATGCTCCGGTCTGGTCGTAAGTATATTGGTAATTAGGATTGATCGGGTTGCCGAATTCGTCGTAGGTTAGTGTCATGTTACTTGTTATTTTTTCATTTTGCAGATTTTCCTTCACGTAGGAAATGCTTACAAGGTAGCCGAATGGATCATACGTGTAAAGGGTGACTTGTTTCGTGGCGGGATGGTCGGTATCCGGTCGATTATTTATCCATGTTTTACCGGAGAGACGGCCCCGGGCATCGTAAGTGTAGTCCGTTTGCGCACAGATTAACCCGTTCCGGTATTCTTGGGTTCGAGTGACCTGTCCTTGGTGATTATAATAGTCAATGGTGTTTTGCCCGTGGTTCCACTTGGTTGTTTTCATGACGGGACGGGAGGTCGTGTCATACTGATAATTGATCAAGCATACGGTTGCTTTAGCGAGGGAATCAATGGTTTCTTCTTCGTAGCATTTACCGAGGTCATTATACCTGAATGTTGTGACAATCAAGTTCAACGGGGTGGTGGTAGTGGAATCTTTTTGCAGCTGTGTACTTTGAATGATCCGTGTTAAAAGTCCTTGAGGGGAGTACTGGTATGTAGTGATTGTAAGTGAGTCATTGTGAATTCTGGTCTCCCGGGCGATGTTAGTTCCGGAGTAACAACGGGTGATCGTGGGGGAGATATAAGTTATCGAGTCGATAAATTGTTCCCTTAACTGCTGGGCTTTGTCCCGAAATTGCTTGTATTTATGTGTTTGAAGGTAAGTTTTGATTTGCGGGAGGCGTGGAAAAAAAATCCACCTGTGAAACGAGAATGACCAGATCTATGCTGTCGTTAGCGTATTCCACTTGTGGCAGGTATCTGCGGTTGCATCCGGCTAGATAGGGACATTCGATATAAGCATTGATACAATGTTTTTGTACTTCCGGGGAAGTGGCTGTTTGTATCGCTTTGAACAGGCAGTCGTCATAGAGTTTTTGTACTTCAGTCAGGTAGGGACGCGGTTCCTTGGAGTTAGCGTAGAATGTTTTTAGCGTGGTGTCGTTAAAATAACAGAGAATGGTTGAATCGTTTTGCTTGTCAAGGGCGGCTCTGTATAACAGATCATTGTATATTTGGGCCACCTCGACATAGTTGTATTGGTTGTGAAAGTCTTTGAAATAAGTGTCACATTTTGCCTGTGTCGGCTGGGCTTTCAGGTCTGCATATTGCACTTTTTCCTTTAGCCGGACGATCGCCTCGTAAATATCGGGGTCAATGTTGTAAGCGTATTTCTTTATTTGTGCAAGTACTGTACGGGAATCTTCAAGTTGATCCTTGGAATAAACAAGCAAAGCAAAGATCGTGGAGTCTGCTTTGTGACGAAAAAGGTTGACGTTGAGATTTGCTGCTTGGCAGAACGAACGTAACCGGGCGCCGCCGTCTTGTTGCTGGATGGCCATGTCGCTTTTCAGGTAGGGTTCGATGGCATTGATGCCGGGTGTCAGTAACAATTGTCTGAGGGCATCGGCCAAGGTGATTTCATTTTTGTAGGCATCCATACTTTTGGTGTCCATTTTTTCTCTCAACCGATCGTACTTGTCTCCTTCGGACCAGGCGATGTGTTGGTATAGTCTTTCCACGCGGCTCTGTTTTTGTGCCTGCGTTTTGGAGCAAAAACTGATGGTAAAAATCGTGAAAACGATCATCGTAAGGTATGAGTTTTTCATAGTGACTAAAATTTATGTAGTTCTAAATATAACGTTTGGCCTAGAATATGATGGAAACCGGGCAATGAACACATTTTTTAGAAGAAAATGTGCGTTGTTCTTGCTTGGTTTTCTTGTTGTTAACGTATTTTCGTTATCTTTGTTGTATAAAAAAATTGAAATAAAATTATGATTGTAGACGTACTGGCTAATAGCGAACGAATTGAGGGGTTGAACCCGTATTTTAAAGTTGTTTTTGACTATATAAAAACGCATGATTTGGCAAGTATGCCCGTGGGACGAATTGACATTGACGGGGATAATGCCTATCTGAAAATTGAAGATGCCAAAGGACGAAAAATAGAGGAGGCCGTGTACGAACGGCATGATAAATATATTGATATTCAGATGCCTTTGTGTATGCCGGAAGGATATGGCTGGAAGGCTAAAAGTCTGTTGGGCGAGGAACGGGCGCCGTATGATGGTGCGGGTGATTTTACTTTTTACCGGGATCCGGTGGAGCGGGTGTTCACGTTATCTCCCGGAGAGTTCGTGATCTTTTTCCCGGAAGATGCTCATGCTCCTTGTATCGGGGAGGGGATAATTCGGAAAATGGTGGTGAAAGTGAAAATGGGTTCATAAAGTCCATAAGGTTCATAAGGTCTATAAGGTCCTTGGACCCCTGCGGGGCGCTTTATAGACGGCAGCGGGGGCTGCCGTTAAAAACTGTCCGAAGGACACCCGTCACTTTATGAACTTTATAAACCTTACGAACTTTATGA
>ERZ833963.1546-NODE-1546-length-26908-cov-4.962984_pt1 | contig 26908 bp, 20 predicted proteins | sample MGYA00519693_ERZ833963 | MGnify/ENA primary metagenome ERZ833963 (study PRJEB31850, sample SAMEA3708748) | human gut metagenome | biome: human gut; feature: human-associated habitat; material: faeces | place: China | collected 2014 ... | reverse complement strand
AGGTGATGCACTTTGCCGAGCTGATGGGAAGCGCCATGCAGGTGACCGCGGCGCACACGGAAAAGGCGGCGCTGCCCCTTCTCACAGGACAGCGCCGCGCGTGATTCAGCAGCCGCAGCCGCCGCAGCCGCAGTTGTTGTTGGCCGCGTTGGCGCAGCCGCCGTTATTTCCGCAGCAGCAGAACAGCAGGAGCAGGATGATGATCCACCAGCAGTTGCCGCCGAAGCAATTGGAATTGCAATTCATAGTCAGGAACCTCCCGTTTGGATTCTGAGCACTCGGCTCATTCCATGTTATGACGGCGGGCCGCAAAAGTGCGGGAGGCGGGACAAAAAACAAGAGCCGCTGCATCAGCAGCGGCTCTGGCTATGCAAGAAAACGGGAATCAATAGCCGCGACGCTTGTTCTTACGAGCAGCTTCGGACTTCTGCTTCCGCTTGAGGCTCGGGCTGACGTAATGCTCACGCTTCTTGACCTCAGCGATAACGCCATCCTTCTGGCAGCTGCGCTTGAAACGCTTCAGCGCGCTCTCCAGAGACTCGTTCTCCTTCACGCGAATTTCAGACATTGATTTCCCTCCCTCCGGTGCATCCGGCTCAATCCGGGATGCTTTCAGGGCCGATATAACGGCATCAATTATTATAGTCAATCGCAAGTCAAAAGTCAAGCGATCTCTACAATTTTTTTCAAACTTTTGCCGATTTCAAGCCGAGCGGCCGGATTCCATCACTTTACGATGAGGTTGACCAGCTTGTTTTTGACAACGATGCTCTTGCGCAGCGCGCCGCCGGTCTTCTCGAGGAAGCGGGCGATCTTTTCGTCGGCCAGCGCCGTCTGAACGACGGTCTCGTCGTCAAGGTCGGCTGCAACATGGATCGTGCCGCGCAGCTTGCCGTTGACCTGAACGGCCATGTCGATCTCCGCATCGCGGCACTTCGACTCGTCATACGCCGGCCAGGCCGAGACGGAGCAGATGCCCTCGAAGCCGTGCTGCTGCCAGATCTCGTCGCAGATGTGCGGCGCAAACGGGCTGAGCAGCTGCAGGAGCGTTTTGAGCTCGGCAGCGTTGCAGCCGTTGTCCGTCAGGGTGGACGTCAGCGTCATGAGCGCGGCCAGCGCGGTGTTGCCCTTGAGCGCATCGATGTCCGACGTGACCTTGCGGATCGTCTTGTGCAGGATGGACTCGTTCTTGGCAGAGTATGCCGTCTCGTGATCGGTGACGGTCTCGGCCAGATTCCAGACCTTGTCGAGGAAGCGCTTGCAGCCCTTCACGGCGTTCGTCGACCAGGAGGCGGCCTTTTCAAAATCGCCGATGAAGATGATATAGGTGCGCATGGTGTCCGCACCGTATTCGGCGATGACATCCGTGGGGTTGATGACATTGCCGCGGGACTTCGACATCTTGATGCCGCCCTCGCCGAGGATCATGCCGTGGCTCGTACGCTTGGCATAGGGTTCCTTCGTCGGCACGACACCGATATCATAGAGGAACTTGTGCCAGAAGCGGCTGTAGAGCAGATGGAGCGTCGTGTGCTCCATGCCGCCGTTGTACCAGTCGACCGGGCTCCAGTAGCGCAGAGCCTCCGGCGAGGCAAGGGCCTCGTCGTTGTGCGGATCCATATAGCGCAGATAGTACCACGAGGAACCGGCCCACTGGGGCATGGTGTCCGTTTCACGCTTGGCTGGGCCGCCGCAGCAGGGGCAGGTCGTGTTGACCCAGTCCGTGATGGCGGCAAGCGGAGACTGACCGTCGTCCGTCGGCTCGTAGCTCTCGACATCCGGCAGCTCCAGCGTCAGGTCCTTCTCATCGAGCGGGACGGTGCCGCACTTCGGGCAGTGGACGATGGGGATCGGCTCGCCCCAGTAGCGCTGGCGGGAGAAGACCCAGTCGCGGAGCTTGAAGTTGACCTTCGCCTCGCCGATGTGCTTCTCCGTCAGGTATTCCGTGATGGCCTTCTTGGCGTCGGCGACGCTCATGCCGTCAAGGAAGCCGGAATTGACCATCACGCCGGTGGCGCAGTCCGTAAAGGCCGCCTCCTGCACGTTGCCGCCCTTGACGACCTCGATGATCTCGCAGCCGAACTTCTTCGCGAATTCCCAGTCGCGGTCGTCATGGGCCGGGACGGCCATGATCGCACCGGTTCCGTAGGTGGAGAGGACATAGTCCGAAATGAAGATGGGGATCTCCTTGCCGTTCACGGGGTTGATACCCTTCACGCCGCCGAGCTGCACGCCGGTCTTCTCCTTCGTGAGCTCCGTGCGCTCAAAGTCGGACTTCGCGGCGGCTGCCTCCTGATAGGCCTTGACCTCGTCGGCATTCGTCAGGCGGTCCATCCAGCGCTCGAGCAGCGGATGCTCCGGCGAAAGGACCATGTACGTCGCGCCGAACAGCGTGTCCGGGCGGGTGGTGAACACGGTGATCTCATCGCCGAACGTCGAGCCGAAGCGGACCTCCGCGCCGGTGGAGCGTCCGATCCAGTTACGCTGCTGAATTTTGACGCGCTCGATGAAGTCGACGTCGTCCAGATCGTCGAGCAGGCGCTGGGCATAGCGCGTGATGCGCAGCATCCACTGGCTCTTTTCCTTGCGGACGACCGGGCTGCCGCAGCGCTCACAGACGTTCTCTACGACTTCCTCATTTGCCAGCACGCACTTGCAGGACGTGCACCAGTTCACGGGCATCTTGGCCTTGTAGGCAAGGCCGTTCTTGTAGAGCTGCAGGAAGATCCACTGCGTCCACTTGAAATACTTCGGGTCCGTCGTGTTGATCTCGCGGTCCCAGTCGAAGCTGTAGCCGAGCGCCTGCAGCTGGCCGCGGAACGTGGCGATGTTGTTCTTCGTCACGACGGCAGGATGGATGTGGTTCTTGATGGCGTAGTTCTCCGTCGGCAGGCCGAAGGCGTCATAGCCCATGGGGAACAGCACGTTCTCGCCCTGCATGCGGTGCTTGCGCGCGATGACGTCCATGGCCGTATAGGGGCGGGCATGGCCGACGTGCAGACCGGCACCGGACGGGTACGGGAATTCGGCCAGCGCATAGAATTTCTTCGCGTCGCTGCCGGTCCTGGCGGCATAGAGCTGCTTTTCATCCCAGATCTTATGCCATTTGGCCTCGATGGCGGTAAAATCGTACTTCATGTTTCTCCCTCTTTATTCTGCAAAATCAATGGGAACCGGCGTTGCGTCGTTCCACAGGCGTTCGAGATCATAGAAGGCGCGCGTCTCCTCCGTGAAGACATGCACGACGAGGCAGCCGAAGTCCAGCAGGACCCACGTTCCGCCGCGGTGGCCCTCCCGGTGCAGCAGCGGCTCGCCCAGCTCATCGGAAACGGCCGCCTCCACGCTGTCGCACAGCGTCTTGACATGCGTGTTGGACGTGCCGGTACAAATCAGAAAATAGTCAGCAATGGACGTGACGTCCGTAACCTGCAGCAGGCGGATCTTCAGGCCCTTGCGGTCGTCGAGTGCCTTTGCGGCGCGCAGCGCCAGCTCCTTGGGTGTATACATGGGGTGTTCCTCCTTATTCTGCCGTCTCCGGCGCGGCGGTCGGCGCTTCCGTGGGCGCCTCAGTCGGAGCCTCCGTCGGCGCTTCCGTCGGGCCCTCGGTCGGCCCCTCCGTCGGGTCCTGCGTTTCGTCGGTTGGGCCCTCCGTCGGCTCCGTGGGATCTCCCGTCGGTTCCGTCGCCGTATCCTGCGTGGGCTCTGTCGGCTCCTGGCGCGGCTGCGTGCTCTTTGTCGGCGTTGTCGCCGTGGTATCACGGGTCACGGTTCCATCCCCGCGCTGAATATCCGTCTTCTGGCGGATGTTGATGTCATATTTTCCGTATTCCTCGGACGTGGGGTTGAAGTGCTCGTTCAGGATCTTCAGCACGCCGTCCGGGTCGAGCTGATAATAGTCGCCGCCCTTGATCTCCACGGCCTCGCCGGGCAGGGTCACGGTGTACATAGCGTTGAAATCGCACTGCATCAGCTCGGAGCCGAGATAGATCAGGTTGCCGACCGTCAGGTCGGTGCGGACATAGGTCGCAAATAACTCGGCATAGTCCTTCACCTTTGCCAGCGTCGCGGACGAAGCCAGCTTCCGTGCCAACGCTCGCAGGAATTCCTGCTGCGTAGCCGCACGCTCAATGTCCATATCGGCAGCGCCGCTGCGGTAGCGGCACAGCTGCAGCGCATGCGCGCCGTCAAGCAGCTGACGGCCCGCCTTCAGGTCGACGTGGATGTTTTCGTCGTCATCGTCATACTGCAGGTCGGTCGGGATATCGAATTCCACGCCGCCGACCATGTCGATCGTCTTTTCAAAGCCCTGCAGATCAACCAGCACATAACCGTCGACTGCAATGGCAAGCGTCTCGCGGATCTTATCGGTCAGCGCACGGATGCCGCGGTCACCCTGGCCTGCCGCGCTGTAGACGGAATTGATCTTCGGAATGACGTAATTGCCGGAGATATAAGTGTCGCGCGGGATGCTCATCAGGCTGACGGTGTGCTCCTTTGTGTTGAGATTTGCGATCAGGAGCGTATCCGTGCGGGTGCTGTCGCCATCCGTGCCAACAAGCAGGATGTTGTAGATTCCCTCATGGCCGGAGGCGTCCGGCACATCCATTTCGATGCTCTGGCCAGTCTGTGCGTCCGTCTCAACGCGGACGCTCGTGCCGCCGCCGGACTTGTTATCCCCGCCGGACGGAGCGACGGCCGTCGTGCGGCCGAGCAGCGCCAGACACATGGCGACAGAGCCGAGGAACAGCGCGATGGAGGCCAGCAGCAGGATCAGGCCGCGCGTTTTGCCGTTCATGCCGCTGCGCGGCGCTTCGGCATCCGTGCGAGGCAGATCACGCGTCAGGTCCTCGTCCCTGACTTCCTCCCGGCGGGGCCGCGGCGCTTCGGCACGCGGCGCACGGGGTACGGGAACGCTCTGCGCCGGCTGCGCAGGTCTTTGCTGCGGCTGCGCCGGAGCCTGATGCCGCTCCTGCGGCATGACCTGCGACAGCGGCGGGCGCTTCAGATATTGCTGCAGAAGCGGGATATCATTCTCTTCCGTCTCCGCACGGTGCTGTGCCGCCTCACGGTTGGCATAATCACGCAGGAGCGGGATCTCCTCGTCATCCGCCTCGGGGCGCTGCACATCGGGCTGCACCGGCGCACTGCGGCGCTCGGCCTGCTTCCCGGCGACATAGCGCCCGCCGGAAGCGCCGCGGCTGCTGTTGCCGAATAGTTTCCTCATTCCGACTTCGTCCTTTCGCTTTTCAAAAAATCTCTGGCCGCTCTGGAATTCACGTCAATGGGCTGACCGGTTTCCGTCAGCAGATCGAGCGACATCTCAAGGCCCAGAAGGACCGCCTCATCCAGATCATGCTGCGCCAGAGCGCGGAGCCGTTCCACACCGGGGAAATCCCGGTTCGGCTCCATGTAATCGGCAAGATACAGGATTTTCTGCAGCAGTGTCATGTCCGGCTTGCCGGTCGTATGCCAGCAGATGGCCGACTGCACCGCAGCAGATTCCCCGAACACGGCCCCCGCGACCGCCGCGCCGCTTTTGGCGTGCAGCAGCTTCGGGTGACTGCGTTCGAATGTATCCAACATCATACCATATTTATCGCATAATTTCAACTGCTCCGGACCGGGGAGCGCCTTTGTGACATCGTGCAGCAGGCCTGCCCGGCGGGCTGGGCCGGGATCCTCACCAAAGCGGGCGGCAAGCTCCGCCGCCGTATGGCTGCAGCCGAGCACATGCGGCACGCGCTTCGGGTCATGCAGCGGCAGGGCGACGCGGGCCAGTGCATCGAGCGGCAGAGCGCGCAGGTCTCTGCGCGTGTGATAAAGCCCCTGTGCGCAGACGGCGTCATAGACCGCAGGCTCGAGATAGTCCTCACCGCAGCGGAAGGCCAGCATGGCGCGCGCAATGGTGGAGGAATAGGGCAGAAAGTCATTTTCCACCAGCACGACGTCCGCCCCGAAGCGGTCGCGCAGCTGCTGCGCCGCGTCCCGAAGCGTTTTGCCGTCATCCCTTCCGCGGTGCGCGACCGCTAGCGAGGCAAGCTTTGCAATGCGCTCCGGCGCATGCCATTGCGCAAAGGTCAGCAGCATGTCCGTCCCCATCAGAAACCAGAGGTGGTCGTTGGGATACTGCCGGTGCAGCTCCTCGAGCGTATCGGCCGTGTAGCTTGCGCCGCTGCGGTGCAGCTCCAAATCGCTGACCTCCGCAAACGGGAGGTCCTGCGCAGCCAGCCTTGTCAGCTCCAGACGCGTGTGGGCGTCCGGCGATCCGGCGGCCAGCGCCTTATGGGGCGGCAGCGCCGCCGGCATCAGAATGACGCGGTCCAGCCCAAGTCTGCGCTGGAACTCCGCTGCAGCCAGCAGATGGCCGCGATGCGGCGGGTTGAAGCTCCCGCCGAATATACCGATATTTGCCATGTGCGGCGCTCCCCTTTCCGATGATTTATGTTATTCCTCGCGGCCCTTCCGGCGCTCGATGGCGGCCTGAATGGCAGCCTGCCGGAAATACTCATTGCGGCGCTCGCGCTCCTCGCGTGCCTGCCGGCGGCGCTCCTGCGCCCCGCGCCGGACGGGGTTCGACTTGCGCTTTTTCAGCTCGCGCGCCTGCCGTGCGGCCTCCTGTGCCTTCTTCTCCGAGCGGCGGTAGATCACGAATTTCGAGCCGACGCACTGCACGCCGTCCGCGCCGAGCGCTTCGCACAGCGCATCGCAGACCTCGCGTGCGGACAGGAGCGCCGCCTCGAGCACGCGGCCCTTGACAAGCTCACGAGCCTCAAGCTGCCGGGCGGCCTCGGACAGAACGTTCTCCGTCACGCCGCCCTTGCCCACCATCAGGGTGGTGTCCAGATCATTTGCCTGTGCGCGCAGATCGGCGCGCTGTTTACTGGTCAGCATAATTCCTTCTCCTTTTTCGTTCCGAACGCCTTCTCCACAAAGGCGCGCAGCGCCCGTGCGCGGTGGGATACCTGGTTTTTCTGCTCCGGAGCCAGCTCTGCGAACGTGCACCCGCCATCCTCCGCAAAGAACACCGGATCATAGCCGAAGCCGCCGTTTCCGTGGCGCTCGAACAGGATGTGTCCCGGACACTCGCCGCGCGCGACGATCTCCTTGCCGTCCGGCGTGACGAGCGTGATGACGCTGACGAATTTTGCGGTCCGCTTCCCTTCCGGGACGTTTCCGAGCTTTTTCAGCAGATAGTCGATGCGATCGGAGTCACTGGTGCAGTCCGGCCCGCCGTAGCGCGCGGAATAAACGCCCGGCTCCCCGTTCAGCGCGTCGACCATCAGGCCGGAGTCGTCCGCCACGGCGGGCAGACCGCAGGCCTGCATCACAGCCACAGCCTTGATGCGGGAATTCTCCTCAAACGTTGTGCCGGTCTCCTCCGGCTCGACATGCACACCCGCCTCGCGCTGCGAGACGACGTCCAGCCCGTAGGCAGACAGGATCGCGCGCAGCTCGGCGATCTTGTGGGCGTTGTTGCTTGCCATAACGACCTTCATGTCGGGCACCTCCTCAGATCAGCGCGTCGACGAACGCGCGCGGCTCAAACGGCATCAGGTCGTCCATCTGTTCGCCGACACCGATGAGCTTCACAGGGATCTGCAGCGCGTCCGCCACGGCGATGACGATGCCGCCCTTGGCCGTGCCGTCGAGCTTTGTCAGGGCGATGGCCGTAACACCGGCGATCTCCTTGAACTGCTTGGCCTGCAGCAGGCCGTTCTGGCCCGTCGTGCCGTCGAGCACGAGCAGGACCTCTTTATCCGCATTCGGCAGCTCGCGGTCAATGATACGGGAAATTTTGCCGAGCTCGTTCATCAGGTTGGCCTTGTTGTGCAGGCGTCCTGCCGTGTCGCACAGGATGACGTCGCTGCCTCGCGCCTTGGCGGCGGAAATGGCGTCGAACACCACGGCGGCGGGGTCTGCGCCCTCGTGCTGGCGGACGATGTCCACATTGGCGCGTCCGGCCCAAATTTCGAGCTGATCGGCAGCCGCAGCGCGGAACGTATCGGCCGCGCACAGCAGCACACGCTTGCCCTCGCCGGAGAGGCGGTGAGCCAGCTTGCCGATGGTCGTCGTCTTGCCGACGCCGTTGACGCCGATGACAAGCACGACGGACGGGCGCGTGCCGAGCTTCAGGCTCGTGTCGCCGACATTCAGCATGTCCACAAGGATATCCTTCAGGGCATCGTGAATTTCTTCCGCTGTGCGGAGCTTGCGCTCCTTCACGACGGTGCGGAGCTGCTCGACGGCCTTGCAGGACGTTTCCACGCCGATGTCGGCGAGGATCATGCTCTCCTCAAGCTCCTCGTAAAATTCTTCATTTGCGCCGCTGAACGAGGCGAAGATACCGCCGAGCGTGTTGGCCATGGCGGCGCGCGTCTTTTTCAGTCCGTTTTTGATTTTTTCAAAAAAACCCATTTACTTGATCTCCTCCGAAATTCCGAGCTGCTGCTCCATTTGATTCAGGTCCAGATGCAGGATGCGGGAAATTCCCTGCTCCTGCATGGTCACACCATAGAGCACGTCGGCGGCCTCCATGGTACCGCGGCGGTGCGTGATGACGATAAACTGCGTTTTCCCGCTGAAGCCGCGCAGGTAGCCCGCGAAGCGTTCGACATTCCGGTCGTCCAGCGCGGCGTCGATCTCGTCGAGCATGCAGAACGGCGTCGGCCGCACCTTCAGAATGGCAAAATACAGCGCGATGGCAACAAAGGCCTTCTCACCGCCGGACAGCAGCGTGATGGTCTTGAGCTGCTTGCCGGGCGGCTGCACACGAATTTCAATGCCGCACGTCAGCGGCTGCGAGCGGTCCTCCAGCTCGAGCGAGGCCTTGCCGCCGCCGAACATCTCCGTGAATGTCTGGCCGAAATAGGTGTTGATGCGGCCGAATTCCGTGACGAAAATATCGGTCATCTGGCCGGTGATATCGCCGATGATGCCCTCGAGGTCGCGCTTGGACGTCAGCACGTCGTCGCGCTGGCCGCAGAGGTATTCATACCGCTCGTTCACGCGGGCAAATTCGTCGATGGCGCCGAGGTTCGGCGTGCCGAGGCCGGAGATCTTCTTACGGAGCTCCGCGGCGCGCTTCGTTCCGGCAGCCGTGCTCTCCAGCTCCGCCGCAGCGGCGGGCGCGCTGGAGCGCGTCAGCTCATAGGTATCCCACAGCCGGTCGAGAATTTGCTTTTCCTCCAGCTCGGCGGCATTTTTGCGCGACTCCAGACGGGCGCTCTCGCGCTCCATGTTCAGGATATCGCGGTTTTTCTCCTGTACTTCCTTTTCCGTGGCCGTTTTGCGCGCTTCGACCTTCGCACGCTCGGCAAGCGCGGCCTGCAGCTCTTCCTGCCTGGCCTGCGCCGCGGCGTCCTGCCCGGCCAGCTTGTCCTGCTCGGCCTGCAGCGTCTTTTCCAGCTCAGCGGCCTCCTGCGTATAGCGGTCGATGAGCTGCAGCTTCTGCTCGCGGTCGCCGCGCATGGCATGCTCCAGCCCGCGCAGCTGCTCGGCGGAGCTCTTCGCCGTGGCACGCTCGGCCTCCAGTCTGGCCGCCTCCATGCGCAGCGCCGTCAGGCGCTCCGAAAGGCGGCTGCTCTGCTCCGAAGCAACGCTCTGGCCGTCCGAAACGACGGAAAGCTCCTGCTCAGCCTCCTCCAGTGCCTTCTGCAGGTCGGCAACGGCCTTCTGCAGCGCCGCGCGGCGGCCGCTGTCGGCGCCGATCCGCTTTTCGAGCAGCTCCTGCTCGCGCTGCGAGCCGGTGATTGCGTCCGTCAGGGCCTGCACAAGAACGTGGTGCTGCTTTTCCTCGCCCTGCAGGCGCAGAGCGGCGTCTTCGGCCGTACGGAGGTCCGTCTCCGCGTTCGTCAGGTCATAATTTGCCTGCTCCAGCAGACGCTGCGCCTCCTTCTGCTCTCCGCGGAGCTTGTCCAGCGCGGCGGCGGCCTCCTTCTGCTGGGCCTGCAGACGCTCGATCTCGTTGGCGCGCGACAGGATGCCCGCACTGCGGGAGACGGAGCCGCCCGTCATGGAGCCGCCTGCATTCAGGACCTGCCCGTCCAGTGTGACGATGCGGAAGCGGTGGCCGAATTTGTTGGCAATGGAAATGGCCGCGTCGAGGTCCTGCGCCACGACCGTGCGGCCGAGCAGATTCAGGATGATCTCGCGATAGCGCGGCTCACACGAGACAAGGTCGGAGGCTACGCCGCAGAAACCGGCACAGCGCTCGATGCCGTTCTCGTTCAGCGGCCGGCCGTGGATGACAGACAGCGGCAGGAATGTGGCGCGGCCGTTGTCCGAGCGTTTCAGATATTGGATGGTAGCCTTGGCGCAGTCCTCGTCCTCCACGACGATATTCTGCATGGCGCTGCCGAGCGCGACCTCGATGGCAACGGTGTAGCTGTCCTGTGTGCGCAGCAGCATGGACACCGCGCCATGGATGCCGCGGAGCTTGCCGCGTCGGCTCTCCTGCATGACGGTGCGGACAGCGCGGGAATAGCCCTCCAGCTCACGCTCCATCTCCTGAAAGAGCTTCAGACGGGAGCTGACCGTGTCGAGCCGGACACCGGCGTCCGTGGCCTGCTTCTGCAGGGCCTCGCTCCGCTCCGCTCGGGTGCGGCTGCGCAAACGGTAGCCGTTGATGCGGTTCTGCGCGGCCGTGATATCGGCCTGCGCTTTGGAGAGCTGCTTCTGTGCGGTCTCGAGCGCGCGCTGTGCCTCTGCACAGCGGCTCTGCGCCGCCTGCAGATCCTGTGCCAGCTGGGTCTGCCGCTCCGTGCTCTGGGCAAGACTCTCTTCCACGGCGGTCAGGTCCGCGCCGCGGGCGGAGAGCTCCTCACGCTTCCGGCCCTGCAGATCGCGCAGGGTGAGATAGCGCTTTGTCATGCCGTCGGCGGAGTCCGCCAGTCTGCGGCCCTCCTCCTCGGCCTGCTTCTGCTTTTCGGCCAGCGCGGCGGTCTGCGTGTCGATCTCGCCCATGCGCTGCTCCAGTGCTTCGATCTGCGCGGAGATGCTGCCGCTGCGGCTGTCCTGATCCTCCAGCTCGTGCTGCACGCGCTTCAGGTTGCTCTGCGCGTTGCCGCGGTTCGTCTCCAGCACGGCGATCCGGCTGCGCTGCTCCTGCGAGGCGGCCTCCGCCTGCCGGATCGCATCACGGATCTGATCCGTCTGCAGGTCGCGGTTGTGGAGGTCGAACGTCAGGGATTCCGAGGTGACATAGAGCTTGTCCAGCGCGTCGTGCTCCTGCTGCAGGATGAAGGCGGCGGAATGATAGTCCTCCTCGGCCTTGCGCGCCGTGGCGCTCAGGCGCTCGAGCGACTGCAGCCACAGCGCGACCTCGAGGCCCTTGAGCTCCTCACGGTAGGTCAGGTAGCGCTTTGCCTTTTCCGCCTGATCGCGCAGCGGGCCAACCTGCAGCTCCAGCTCCGAGATTTTGTCGCCGATGCGGGTCAGATTGTCCTGCGTCGTGGCGAGGCGGCGCTCCGTTTCCTCCTTGCGGTGGCGGTATTTCGAGATACCGGCGGCCTCCTCGAAAATTTCGCGGCGGTCCGTGCTCTTGAGGGACAGAATTTCGTCGATGCGTCCCTGGCTGATGTTGGAATAGCCGTCGCGGCCGAGACCGGTATCCATGAACAGCTCGTTGACGTCGCGCAGACGCACGCTCTGCTTGTTAATGTAGTATTCGCTCTCGCCGGAGCGGTAATACCGGCGCGTGACCATCAGCTCGTCGGCGTCATAATGCAGGGCGCGGTCGCTGTTGTCCAGCACGAGCGTCGCCTCGGCAAAGCCGACGGGGGCGCGCTTCTCCGTGCCGCCGAAAATGACATCCTCCATCTTCTGGCCGCGCAGCGAGCGGGAATTCTGCTCGCCCATGACCCAGCGGATGGCATCTGAGATATTGGATTTTCCGCTGCCGTTCGGCCCGACGATGGCGGTGATATCATGGCCAAATCCCACGACTGTCTTGTCTGGGAAGGATTTGAAGCCCTGAATGACTAGCTGTTTCAGATACATATGGACAGATTGCTCCTATTGTATTTCAATGTCTGATTATACCATTGCGCCCCGAAAATTGCAAGACCGGGATTTCACCCCTGCAGGCGGTGCGGCATAGGATGACACGGAGGTGATCGGAATGCTGCCGATCTTTCGGGGCGCCGCCACGGCGCTCCTCACCCCGTTCCGGCCGGACGGGAGCATCGATCTTCCGGCATGGGACCGCCTGCTTGAGCGGCAGCTGGATGCCGGGATCGCGGCGCTCGTTGTCTGCGGCACGACCGGCGAGGCTGCGACCCTGACGCAGGACGAGAGGCTGACACTCCTGCGCCGCGCAAAGCAGGCTGCCTGCGGCCATTGCCCCGTTATCATGGGTGCCGGGACGAACTGCACGGCAGGCTCCGTAGAAAATGCAGAGCTTGCGGCACAGAACGGCGCGGATGCGCTGCTGGCCGTCACGCCCTACTATAATAAAGGGACACAGGCAGGCCTGCTTGCGCACTATACCGCGATCGCGGACGCGTCTCCCCTGCCGCTTGTGCTCTATAATGTTCCGTCGCGCACCGGCGTCGACCTCCTGCCGGAGACGGTGCGGGCGCTCGCCCGCCATCCGCATATTGCAGGCATCAAGGAAGCCTGCGGCAGCATCAGCCGAGCCGCACAGCTGCTGGGCCGGTGCGGTCTACCGGTTTGGAGCGGCAACGACGACCAGACGGCCGCGATCATGGCGCTCGGCGGCAGCGGCGTGATCTCCGTGGTGTCGAACGTCGCGCCGGAGGCCGTCGTTGCCATGACGGATGCCTGCCTTGCCGGAGATTTCCGCGAAGGTGCGCGCCGCCAGCTGGAGCTTCTGCCGCTGTGCGAGGCGCTGTTCTGCGTCGTGAACCCCATCCCGGTCAAGGCCGCCATGGAGGAGCTTGGCCTGTGCGGCGGGACGCTCCGCCTGCCGCTGTCGCCGCTGGGGGAGCCGTACCGCAGCCGCCTGCGGGCAGTGCTGCGGGGGTATGGGCTCCTCTCATAAGAGTATCCCCGCGCAGCACCGGGACTGCTTCCTGCGCGGCATGAAAATGCTCCCCCTATGTGACGGTGTCTTTCATCGTCTCATAGAGGGAGCATATCACTTCACCAGCTCCGAAGCTTTTTCTTTAAGCGCGCGGGTGGTATTTTTCATAGACGCTCTTGAGCGTCTTTTTCACGACCTGCGCATAGACCTGCGTGGAGGAGATATCGCTGTGGCCGAGCATCTCCTGCAGGGAATGCAGGTCCGCGCCGTTTTCGAGCAGATGGGCCGCAAAGCTGTGGCGCAGCGTATGCGGCGTGATCTCCTTGTCGATCTGCGCGGTCTGCTGATAGTGCTTGATGATCTTCCAAAAGCCCTGTCTGGAAATGCGGCCGCCGTTCAGGTTGACGAACAGGGCCTGCTCGTCCGGCTCGGCGATCATATTCGGTCGGATGTCCGTCACATAGGCCGTCAGGGCACGGATGGCCGCCGGGTAGATTGGGATGATGCGGGACTTCCCGTTCCCGATGCAGCGGACAAAGCCGCCCGCCAGACTGACGTCCGAAACGTTCAAGGCGATCATCTCGCTGACGCGCATGCCGGTGGCATAGAGCGTCTCAAGCATGGCCTTGTCGCGATAGCCCTTCATATCCGTGCACTTCGGCTGCTCGAGCAGCAGCTCGACCTCGCGGCCGGTCAAAATCTGAGGAAGGCGCTTTTCCGCCTTCTGCTGCGGGATATCGTGCACAGGAGACTGCGCGACCGCGCCGGTGGAGACGCAGTAGCCATAGAAGCTCTTGAGCGACGCCACACACCGGGAGACCGTTGCGGGCGACTTGCCGATACTCGTCAAATGGCGCACATAGGCACAGACCGTCTCCTGCGTGCACGCCTCCAGCGCAGGGCCGTCCGTCTGCTCCAGATAGGTGGTGAATTGCCGCACATCGCGCAGATAGGAAGCGACCGTATTGTCCGATGCGTGCCTGATATTCATAAGGTAGGATTCATATGCAGCCACGAGCTTCCCCATCTTGCGTTCCCTCTCGCCAGCAAAAAACTATGCCGCAGCGGCCCGGCGCATACAGGAGGCAACCGGAGCGTTCTGCAAACATTTCTGGCAGTGTAGAATATGATAACGCATATTTTCCCGGATTTCAATCCTTTCCGGCCCGGAGAGGAAAACTTTGTATATTATGCTCAAGAATTATGTTAACAATATTATGTTAACCAATGCAACGGAGACATCGTAATTCAGCGGCTCATCTGCATATTCCACCAGATGTTGTATTCATTATCTGCATATTCACCACATGCTGTGTTTTGCATATTTGCAAGTTCTCCTGCATTTATCCGTTTTCGATTTATGCATAGCGGCGCTTTTTCCGGCGCCCGGCCCCGAGCAAAGCGCCGAGCAGCCCCGCACCGGCCAGTGGCAGCAGGACCGGCAGTGCTTCCCCGTAATGTACGCCGAAGAACAGCAGGTTCCCCAGCAGCAAAAACAGCGCATAGCCGCCTGCCGCCCCAAGCCCGCAAAGCAGCTTCCGCCGTCCGCTGTGCAGGGCTGCGATCAGCGCACCAAGAAAGGCGACCAGCCCCGCGATCACGCCCGCGGCGACCGGCAGACTGCTTTCCGGCAGCTTCCCGCCCAGGATCAGGCGCGCAGCCAATGCGGCCAGCGCCAGCGTTGCCAGCGGCATGGCCGCCGCCAGCTGCAGCGGCAGCCAATTCCGTTTTTTCCTTCCCTGTTTTCCACCCATGGCGATCCCCTCTCCCATTGTTCTGTTCCAGCCTATGCCGCCACGCAGAAAAAAAGACCCGCCGTCCGGTTTGCCGGGCAGCGGGCTTGCAGAAGGATCACTTGCGAACGAAGGACATGCAGTCCGTGCACTGCTTCATCGTGGGATCGGACTCGTGGGTGCCGACCTGGATGCGCTCGAGCGAGCAGTAGTTTTCGTCGCTGCAGTGGTTCCGGCACTGGGTAACGGAGCACTGGATGCAATGGTTGGCATGGCAATCACAGCTCATGAACGGTTCCTCCTTTGCTTGATTTCGAGCCTAGTTTGCGCCGCTCCGCCGGGAAAAATCATGGAAATTCCATCCATTTTCAAATTGACAGCCCCGGAAAATTCGCTATAATGAAGAGCAGAGGTTCAGGAAGAACTGCAAGGAGGTTATTTACACTATGATCAAGGTCGCACCGTCCATTTTGTCCGCGGATTTTGTCAATCTGGAGCGAGATATCCGCTCTCTGCCCGCCGCAGGAGCCGATTATGTCCACGTCGACGTCATGGACGGCATGTTTGTTCCGAATATCACCATCGGCATCCCGGTCGTCGCTGCCATTTCGCGCATCGCCCCCCTGCCGCTGGATGTCCATCTGATGATCGAGCGGCCCATCCGCTATGTTGACGCGTTCTGTAAGGCCGGAAGCAGCATCCTCACGCTCCATGTTGAGGCCGACACGCAGGAAAACACGCTCGAGGCCCTGCGCCGCATCCGGGAAAACGGTGTGCGCGCTGCCATTTCCGTCAAACCGAACACCCCGGCAGAGGCCGTGCTGCCGTTCCTGCCGCTGTGCGATCTCATCCTTGTGATGACAGTCGAGCCGGGCTTTGGCGGACAGTCGTTCCTGCACAGTACCATGCCGAAGCTGCATCAGCTCCGCCAGTGGATCGACGAGCAGAACCCAGCCTGTGAGCTGGAGGTTGACGGCGGCGTCAATGTAGAGACGGCAAAGATCTGCCGCGATAACGGCGCGAACGTCCTCGTCGCGGGCAGCGCCTATTTCAAGGCCGCCGACCCCGCAGCCTTTGTCCGCGCGGTAAAGGCGTAATATCAGAATAATTCCCCGGCCCTGCATGGATCGAACGCCATGCAGGGCCGGGGCTTTTTTAGGCAGCACCGCATAATTCAGTGAAAGCATTCAGCAAAAAACCGGCAAAGGCCGAAACTGCAATTGTGCGGTGTTGCCTTCATAGGCTGACCGCGGTGTCCGTTGCAAAGAAATACACGATGCGCTCCGACACCGGCAGCTCAAAAATACGCGACAGCGCGCGGCTGTAGGCATCAAGCTGACCGCGGTAGTACTCCGCGCGCTCGTGCTCCGCGCCGGGGCGCAGACGGTCACTCTTGAAATCAAGAATGACCAGGCCGTCCAGCTCGATGAGGCAGCAGTCCGTAACGCCCTGCAGCAAAATCTCCTCCCCCTCCAGCGCCGGATCATAATTCGCGCCGTCATCCAGCACAGAGAATTTGAATTCCCGCACAACCTGTGGGGCCTGCAGCACACGCTGCCCCAGCGGAGAGGCAAAGAAGCGGCGCAGCCGTTCCGGGTCGACGGCCTCAAGCTGCTGCGGCGTCAGGAATTTTTGCCGTCCGAGCCGCTCCAGTTCCGAACGAAGCCCTGACTCGTCTGCGCAGGCGGCATAGTTCAGGTGCTGCATGGCAAGGTGCAGCGCCGTGCCGCGCTCCGCCGCTGTCAATGCCCTTCTCCCCTCTTCGAAGCGCGGGACCGGGAAATGAAGCTTCGGCGCCTGTGCGGTCTGCTCGGCCGCCTCGTTATCCAGTTCGCGGCCCTTGAGCTGCGTCGCTGTCAGCTTTGTCGGCATCGTCACCGCCGCTGCGTGGCCATAGGGTGGAAGGAAGCGCGGCTCCGGCGGCTGCTCACACGCCGGGGCGGCCGATGCGGCAGTCCCCGCCGCCGGGGCGGCCTGCACAGCAGTATGGAGTTGAATGCGCCACGGGTAGCCGCCCTGCAGCGCACAGTCCGGCTGCCCGGCCGCAGCGAACAGCTCGCCCGCCTCCGGCCGGGTCATCGCAGCAAGCAGGATCCAGTCGCCCAAGGAATCCGCGCCCTCCAGCAGGGCGGCATCCGGCGGCAGGCTCAGTCCCTGCGCATAGCTCTCGAGCCTGCGCGTCAGGCGGGCGGCGCAGCAGGTCATGATCAGGCGGTACTGCGGCCGCGTCATGGCGACATAGAGCACGCGCATCTCCTCCGAAACGGCCTCCTGATCCAATCTGCGCGCAATGGCCTGCCGCGCAATGGTCGGGCAAAGGATACGCGCTGCGGGGTCATAGCAGTTTGAGCCAAGCCCCAGCACCGGGTCGGTGAGCACATTGGCCCGCGAGTCCGTCCGATTGAAGCTCTTGCAAAGGTCCGCCAGAAATACGACCGGGAATTCCAGCCCCTTGGAGCTGTGGATGGTCATCAGCCGAACGGCCCCGGCCACCGCGCCGCCGCTTGACGGCACGCCACGCTCCCGCAGGCCCTCCAGATGGCGCAGGAAGCCGGGCAGGCCGCAGCCGCCTGCGCGCTCATAGGAATCCGCGATCGAGCGGAGCGCGGCCAGATTCCGCTGACGCTGCGGGCCGTTCGGCAGAGCGGCGCAGAGCGCGGGCAGCAGGAGCCGCTCCTCCGCCTCCTCGAGCAGGGTGCGCAGCGGCGCTTCCTGCGCCGTGCGCCGCAGGTCCTCCAGCACGGCGCAGATGGGCGCTTTGCTTTCACAAAGCAGCGTGTAAAGGTCAGCGTCCCGGTCCCCGGCGCGCAGCCGGGCCAACGCGTCGGCAGGATAGCCGCCAAACGGCGAGAGCAGCACCGTCAGCAGCGGGATATCCTGATGCGGGTTGTCGATGATCTGCAGCAGTGCGAAGAGGAAGCGGATCTCCTCTGCGGCAAACAGGTCGTCGCTGCCGCAGGAGGCCGGAATGCCGTGCCGCCGCAGGGCGTCGAGATAGGTCTGCGTCCGGCCGGAGAGCGAGCGCATCAGGATGACGATATCACCGGGCCGGACGGGCCGCAGTCCGTCGCCGTCCGGGATCTTCTCCTCCTGCCGCAGCATCTCCGCAATGCGCGCGGCGACAAACTCCGCCTCGGCCGCCGCACGGTCCGGCGGCGCGCCGTCCCCGGCCGGGCTGTAGTCGATGGCATGCAGCTCCACGGCAGGCTGACCCATGTCCGGGAATGTCCGGTTGGCGCGCAGCGCCTCGGCATCGCCGTAGACAAGGCCGCCGGTCCGCTCCGTCATCGTCAGGCGGAAAACGTCATTCGCTGCAGACAGGATTTCCGCATGGGAACGGAAATTATCCGAAAGCAGGATGCGGCGCGGCTCTCCTTCTGCAGGTTCCTCCGCAAACGTGCGGTATTTTTCCAGAAAAATGGTCGGGTCGGCCAGACGGAAGCGGTAGATGGACTGCTTCACGTCGCCAACGAGGAACACATTGCGGCCCTCCCGCGAGATCGCGGAATAAATCGCCTCCTGCACGCGGTTCGTATCCTGATATTCGTCCACGAGAATTTCGGCGTAGCGCCCGGCCACCTCGCGGGCGGCCGCCGTCGGCGCGCCGGAGCGGTCCGTCAGCAGGCGAAGGGCAAAATGCTCCAGATCGTTGTAGTCGAGCAGGTGCCTTCTGCTCTTTTCCGCCGCAAAGCGCGCGGAAAATGCCCGCGTCAGGGCCAGCAGTCCGCGCAGCGCCTCCGCGCTCCCGCAGAGCTCCCGCAGCGTCTCGTCCGGCTGCAAAGAGAACGGCTCGAGCCTGCGCCGCACGCGCGCGACGGTGTCCGTGCGCAGGCGCTTGATGCGCTCCTGCGTCTCCGGGTCGGCGCATTTTCGGATCGCCGGGAAACGGCCGAAATCCGGCGGGATGCGCGCAAGCGCCTCCCACGATCCGGCAGAGGCCAGCGCCTCGAGCAGCAGAAGATTGGCCTGCAGCACGGGCGCATAGGCGGAAACGGCCTCGTTCTCCTCAGCAAGTGCCAGCGCGCGGCGCAGCATGGCCGCATCGCTCTGCAGGCCGCGCTGCAGCTCCCGCAGCAGCCACTCGCCCCAGATCGTCTGGCCGGGGTCCGTGCAGTCCGTCACATCCAGCATGACCTCCCAGCGGTCCGCCGTCGCAGCCGGATCGGGATAGCACTGCAGGTTCGTGTAGACGCGCACGATCATCTCCTGCAGTGCGCGGTCGTCCCGTCCTGCGCCGGGCAGATCCAGCGCAGCGCGCACGGCGGGCGACGGATCTGCATAGGCCTCCTCGAGAACGGCGCGCACGGCGCGCTCCCGCAAGGCGGCTGCCTCCTGCTCGTCTGCAAGGCGGAAATCAGCGGGCAGCTCCAGAACGTGGGCATAGTCCCGCAGGAGCGCCGCGCAGAAGCTGTGGACCGTGGAGATCTGCGCCAGATAGACGCGGCTGAGCTGCCGCTGCAGATGGCGGTTCTCCGGGTCGGCGGCAAGGCGGCGGTTCAGCTCCGCCAGCAGCTTGCCGCGCAGCTCCGCTGCAGCCGCCTGCGTGAAGGTGATGAGCAGGAATTCGTCGACGCACCTGCCCTCGCGGATGACCTGATCGAGCACGCGATCGATCAGGACGCGGGTCTTACCGGAGCCTGCGGCCGCCGCGACCAGCAGGGCGCAGCCGCGGCTCTCCACCGCCGCCCGCTGTCCGGGCGTCAATACGATCTCAGCCATGCTCTCTCCTTTCCAGCGTCTGCCAGAATTCCTCCGCCGTGATCTTCTTCAGCCAGCGAGGCTGCTCATGCCCGGCGCAGACCTCAGAATAGGGGCAGAACGCACAGGCGCTGTCCTTCGCATCCCGGATGCAGGGATCCGGGTCGATGCGGCCGTCCGCCAGCTCGTCGCCAAGCGCGGCCACGGTCCGGAACACGAAGCGCTCCAGCTGGGCAAGCTGGACAAACGAGGCAAGGTCGCCCGTTTTCCGCCCCTCCTTGTCCAGCGTATACGGCAGAAAACGCGGGCTCCCGCCGCACGGCTCCATAGCCTCGAGCACCGGATCGCTGTTCAGCAGCACGCCGGAGCGGCGCAGCTGCTTGCGGCGCTCCTTTTCGATCTCGGCCTGCGCAAGACGGTCGCGCACGGAGACGCGCTCGATGCGCGCCGGGAAATACAGCACGCCCGCAGGCAGCGGCTCGCCATGGAGCAGATGTCCGCCCTGCCGGACGAGGGCAAAGAGATACAGCAGCATCTGCAGCCCGCGCCCGTGCAGCACGTTCGTATAATCGAAGCTCTTTTTGCCGGTCTTGTAGTCCACAACGCGGACATAGGGCCGTCCGCCGCTCTGCCAGACGTCTACACGGTCAACAAAGCCCTCCACAACGCCGCGGCAGCGTTCCCCGGCAAAGGCCACGCCCGGCAGTGCGCCGCGCGCCGAGAATTCCAGCTCACAGAATTTCGGGCGGAAGACGGAGACGGACAGCTCGTCATACAGCTCGTCGACGACCTGCGTCACCTCGTCAAACGTCCGCCGGAGCAGATAGCCCGTCCGGCCGGAGTCCGGGAAGGTCTCGAGCAGGGTCTGTGCGTTCTGCTCCATGCGCTCCTGCGCCAGTTCCTGCACCCGGCTGCGCGGCACGGCGGCAAACCCGCCCTCGCGCTCCGTCTGCTGCACGACATGCTCCAGCACGTCGTGCACGAACGTGCCGTAGAACCGGCTGTCGAATTCCGCCGGTTCGCGTTCCTGCGCCCGCAGGCCGTACTGCAGAAAATGCGCAAAGCGGCACCCGGCCAGCACATCGATGCGCGAAGAGGAGAAGTGCAGCTCCGCGCCATAGAGCGCCCGCGCCGTCTCCGGCCGGAGCGAGCCGGGCGAATAGGTCCGGGCCTGCTCCGCACGCGCGGCAGCCCCGGCAAACATCGGCTCCTGCAGCAGGCCGCCCGCGGCGGGCAGCCAACGCTCCAGATAGGCCTGCGGCGCGCGCAGCACCAGCGCCTCGTCCGTCGCCCCGCGCGCAGCCTGCGGCTGCAGCTCCGTCAGCCGGTGGAAAAAGTAGGATTCCCGCTCCTGCACGGCGCTGACCCACAGTGAGCGCCGCGGCGCTTCCAGCACGCTCGCCATGGCGGCAAGCTCGCGGTCGAGCCGGGCCGAAGCAGCAGGGCCGACCTCCAGCCCCATGCGCTGCAGGCTGGCGCGCTCGGCATCCGTCAAGAGGCTGCGCGGCGCGGCAGCAGCCGGGAACGCACCCTCGTTCGCGCCGAGCAGCAGCAGATGCGGCACATCCGCACGGCGGAGCGACATGACGCTGCCGACCGTGACGCTGTCGAGCTGGGCCGGGATCGTGCCGATATCATACTGGCTCATAACGACGCGGAAAATATGGAAAAATGCGTCCGCCGTGCGGACGGTGCGGCCGAGCACGCCGTACAGCTGCTCCAGCACCGTGCAGACAATGCCGTAGACCTGCGTCAACTCCTGTGCCTTCTGCAGGCTCCCGCTCCGATAGGCCTCCTGCGCACGCTCGTTCAGCCGCTCGCGCAGACCGGTCTGCTCCAGAAAATGATAGAGCGCCAGCACCATCTCGCCCGTATTCTGCGCGGCGCGCAAACCGCGCCGCAGGGCGGACAGGGGGGCGATCGCCTCTGCGCGCCATGCGTTCAGCTCGGCCAATCGCTCCGGCGGCGCAGCGCGGCCGTGCAGCCCGGCCGGGTCCATCGTCCATTCGCGCTCCCAGCGCGCACCCTGAATGTTCCAGATGACGGCATAGTTCTCCAGTGCGTCGCACGCGGCGGCGTCCAGCGGAGAAAGGCCGGATTTTAAGTACGCCAGAACGGCCTCCTGCTCCATGCCGCCCGAGGCCGCCTCCAGCGCGGCAAGCAGCATGCGCACGACCGGCTCACGGAGCAGATCGCGCGTTCCGGCAAAATAGGCCGGGATGCCCGCACGGCGCAGGACGGTCTCGAGCACCGGACGATAGGTCTCCGGGTCGGCGCAGGCCACGGCAATGTCGCGCCAGCGCGCGCCGCCCTCCATCCTTCGCAGAATTTCACCCGCCGCAGCGCGGCACTCCGTCTCGATATCCGGCGCGCACGGAAGGCAGACGCCCGGAAGCGCCGGGCAGGCCGCTCCCCTGCCGAACAGCGCGCGCAGCAGAGGCGAAAAAGCCTCATCCTCTGCCGGGAATTCCCGGAGCTGTACCGCCGCGCCCGCCTGCCGGGCCGCTCTCTGCAGGCTGCGGATCGTATCCCGCGCAGCATCGAAAATTTGCGCACCGCCCGCCGGGCTGTCGCAGCTCAGCGCAACGGTCACCTCCGCCCCGCCTGCAAGGAGCTGCGTCAGGATCTCCAGCTCCACGCCGTTCAAGTCGGTAAAGCCGTCAAGATACAGCTGCCGTCCCGCGGCAAACGTTCCGGTCTCCAGCGCGGCGGCAAGCCGCGTCAGGCGGCTGGACGGATCCTGTCCCGCATTGGCGCAGGCGGCGTCATAGCTCTCCATCAGGAGGGCAAATTCCTCGGTCTTCACGGCCAGCGCGCCGCTGAGCTTCTCCGATGCCGCGCGCAGCAGCTCCGGCCGCAGGCAGTAGGCACGGAATTCCTCCAGCGTGTCGAGCAGCTGCAGCAAAAATTCCGGCCGGGACGTGCTGGCACCGAACAGCTTCAGCCGCGGGCGCACCTGCTCCACAGCCAGCGCCATCAGCAGCAGCCGTCCGCCCGCGTCCGTCTCCTCGCAGGCGGAGCCGCCCTCGATGGAAAACACGCGCGAGGCCAGCCGGGAAAAGCTCAGGACCTCGGCAAAGCGGCTGATCGTATCGCCGCCCGCGCGGCAGAGCATGCGTTCGGCCTCGTGGGAGAACTGCTCCGGCACGACCAGGATGCGCTGCGCCGTTTTTTCGCAGAGCGCCTGCATCACGCGGGCCGTGTTCTGTTTTCTGCTCGGACAAAGCCAAAGCTCCAGCATGTGCCTCACCTCTTTTTACCTATTGTAACACACGCCGTGCGAAAAGAAAAGCCCACGCCGGATCACGACGTGAGCTGCGGACTGTTGAAAAAACTGCCCAGCCAAAGGTTCCGGAGGGAAGAAAAGTGTGAAAGGAAACCGTCAGGGTTTCCTTTCGCGTTCAATCACCCGCCGCAGCGGCAGAATTGCAAAATCATGCTGCAAAATTTGATTTTGCAATTTGGAAAGCAGCTTGGCAAAAAGGCCCGAAGGGACTTTTTTTGACAAGCTGAAAAGAGCCGCCCTCGGTGGGCGGCTCTTTGGATAGATCGGGGATCAGAACTCTGCGGGGTTCTTTGCGGCAGCTTCTGTCTCGGCGGCAGCGGCGGCCTTGGACTTGCGGACGGCATCGCGGATGAAGAAGACGGCCTCCAGAATGCTGAAGACAAAGGCGATGCCAAGGTCCTTCAGAACACTGGTTCGGATTTCCGCCTCCGTCAGGAAATCGGGAACGGATGCCAGGGCATCGCGGAACGCGATATCGTAGGTTTCCTTGAACGCATCAAAGATCTCCTTTGCCAGACCGAAATATTCGGCGGCGACGATCATCAGCATGGTGAACACGACGGCGAGGATCGCGCCGTGCACGGTGTTCTTCCGGCCGGAAAACAGGCCATAGCCGAAGTAACCGGCGGCCATGCCGACCAGCGCGCTGATCCACGCAATATAGCCGAGCTGCAGCAAGCCGAAATGGACCAGGCCACCGGCGGCGGAGAAGAGCAGCGCGCCGAGCACACCGAGGGCGATGTTTTCGCGGCGCTTCACCGGAAGCTCCGCAGGGTTGACATAGGGTTCTGCCATGGGAGGTACCTCTCTTTCTTTTCTGTAAGCCCATTCTACCATGCCGGGCAGGAGAAAGCAAGAAGTAGTTATTCCTCCGTCGGCACGATGGAGCAGCCGTCCGTGATGCCATAGGTGGCGAGCAGGCGCTTTGTGCCCTTGTCCGTTACCGGGCGAAGCAGGCGCAGGTGCTTTGCGCCCCCGGCACGCAGCGGGCAGATCGCCTCGCCCAGAAGCTGCGCCGCCAGCCCGCAGCCGCGGTGCTCCGGCAGCAGGGCCAGATGCAGCAGCGCGCCCTCATCGCCGTCCAGGCGGCGCGTGGCGACCATCCCGGCGGGGGTATCGCGCAGCATGGCAATGCGAACGCGGTCGCCCGGCTCCGTCTGCGGGCAGCCAAGCGCGGCCAGCAGGGGAGCGTCCTCCGGAGCTACGTCGCGATACCACATATTGAAATCCAGATAGCGGCTGCCGCGCCACCAGTTCTGGCGGCCGAGCGTCGAGAGCTCCGGCGTCAGGTGCGTAGCGTCGTTCAGCGAGATCAGCTCATAGCTGCCGTTTTCCCAGTGCAGCTCCGTGACGGCCGTGTTCTCGCTGTGGCTGACGCCTTCGTCCTGCCCGGGAAAGAACAGCTCTATCAGCGCGCCGCGCAGGACCATGCCGTGAGAGAAAATGGCGATGGACTGCCCTTCGTGACGGCGGACGACGTCGTCCAGCCCGGCAAGGAAGCGGTGTGCATATTGCAGGAAGCACTCCGCGCCCTCCACATACCAATGGTAGGAATCGTGAGAGAAGGCGTGCAGCTGCGCGGGATAACGTCGCTCCAACTCGCCAAACGGCGTGTCCTCCCACGGGCCGAGGCCGACCTCGCGGAAGCGCGCGTCGCGGTGGAGCGGCAGGCCCTTTTGCCGGTAGATGGCCGTCGCCGTCAGGCAGGTGCGCTTCAGATCGCTGGCATAGACCGCGTCGACGGGGATGCCTGCAAAGCGCTGCGCCAGCGCCGCGATCTGGCGGCGGCCGTTCGGCGTCACGCAGGAATCATATTGGCCGTGGATGCGGCGGAAGACATTGCCCTCCGCCTCCGCGTGCCGGATCAGGTAGATTGTTGTCATAGTCCGTTCCTCTCTGTGCATGGGATTTTCCTTCAGTATAGCACAGCAATTCAAAAATGAAAAGTGACAGACGGTCAAAAAACTGCCGGCCAAAAGCTTCGGAGGGGAAGAAAAGCAGGAATGGAAACCGTCAGGGTCTCCCTTCTCGTTCCATCACTCCCCGCAGCGGGAAAAACTGCAAGATAATATTTCAAAATTTCATTTTTGCAATTTCGAAAGCAGCTTGGCAAAAAGCTGAAGTTTTTTTTGCGCAGGCGCGGGCATGCTAACCGTGCAGAAAAGCGTGAAGGGAGGAAGAACGATGCAGGTACGATCCTTTTTGCTGACGCTCGGCCTCGGTATGGCCGCAGGCGGCACGGTAGCGCTGATGCTGCCGCGGCAGTCCGGCGTGCGCCGGGAGGCGCAGAAGGCCGCCGATGCCGTGGAGCAGACCATCACGGATGCGGTGCAGAAACTGAAGCCCTGACGGCCCGATGCTGCGGAGGACCTCCGCAGCATTTTTTATCGCGGCGTGCAGCAGGACTTGCGGGAACGGAAAAACCATGCTATAATTATGGCAGAATCTCTGCAAAAAAGACCTGCGGCCAATTTTAGGCAGCAGGTCTGCAGCTTATCCCAAAGGTCCTTTCGGACTTTTTCGCCAAGCCGTTTGCAAAAGTGTAAAATCGAATTATTATTTTGCATTTTTTTGCCGCTGCGGCGGGTGAAAGAACGCGAAAGGACACCCTGACGGTTTCCGTTCATTCTTTCCTTCCCCCGATTTCCGGTCCTCAAGCATGATTGCGGCACAGAGCGTCTGTGCCTAAATAAAATTTCAGAAAAGAAAAGGAGACGAAGATGAAGCATTCGCTGACCTCCGGCTCGATCTGGCGCGGCATGCTGTTTTTTGCCCTGCCTATCCTGCTCGGAAACATTTTCCAACAGCTCTACAACACAGCTGACGCCTTTATCGTCGGCCGCTTCCTGGATAAGAACGCCTATGCTGCCGTCAGCTCCTCCGGCAGTCTGATCTTCCTGCTCGTCGGCTTTTTCAACGGCATCGCCGTCGGCGCGGGCGTCGTCATCGCACGCTACTACGGCGCGAAGGACAACGAGAAACTCCAGACGGCCGTCCATACGACGCTGGCCTTCGGCCTGACGGCGGGCATCGTGCTGACGGTGCTCGGCATGACGCTCACGCCGCAGCTGCTGCGCCTCATGAAGACGGATGCGGATGTGCTGCCGAACTCCATCGACTATTTCCGGATGTATTTTGCGGGCTCCATAGCCATCGTCATGTATAACCTCTGCGTCGGCATCCTGCAGGCCGTGGGAGACAGCCGCCACCCGCTGTATTACCTGATCCTGTCGTCGCTTGTGAACATCGCGCTCGACCTGCTGTTTGTCGGTGTGTTCCATTGGGGGGTCTGGTCTGCCGCACTGGCCACGAGTATTTCGCAGTTCGTGAGCCTCGGTCTGTGCATCTTCCGCCTGTGCCACTATGACACGGTCTACCGTGTGTGCCTGCGCAAAATTCGCTTCCATCTGCCTATGCTCAAGCAGGTTATCCACTTTGGCCTGCCCTCCGGCGTGCAGAATTCCATCATCGCCTTTGCAAACGTCATCGTGCAGAGCAACATCAACGCCTTCGGCTCGAACGCCATGGCGGGCTGCGGCACCTATGCCAAGCTCGAGGGCTTTGCCTTCCTTCCCATCACCTGCTTCACGATGGCGCTGACGACCTTCGTCAGCCAGAACCTCGGTGCACATCAGTATGACCGCGTGAAGAAGGGCGTGCGCTTCGGCATCGTCTGCTCCACAACGCTGGCCGAGTGCATCGGCGTGGTGCTGTTCCTGCTGGCAGAGCCGCTCGTGGCCATTTTCCAGAACGACCCTGCCGTCATCGAGATCGGCGTGCGGCAGGCCCATGTGGAGGCGCTGTTCTTCTGCTTCCTGGCCTTTGCCCACTGCATCGCGGGCATCATGCGCGGCGCGGGCAAGCCGATGGTGCCGATGTTCATCATGCTTGCCATCTGGTGTGTGCTGCGCGTGGCCTATATCTCCATCGTCGTGCCGCTTGTGGCCAAAATCGACGTCATCTTCACGGCCTATCCGCTTACCTGGGGCGTGAGCTGTATCATTTTCCTCATCTACTTCCTTAAATCCGACTGGCTGCATAACTACGACCGGCTGGAGCAGAAAAAGGCGCTGCTGTAACACAATTTCAAACCGGCCGTCCGGGTTTTCCGGGCGGCCGGTTTTACCGAGAAAAGCCCCCACCGGCGCAGCCGGTGGGGGTGGTTTCTACAACGAAAAAGCAGCCCTTGCGAACAAGGACTGCTTTTGG
>ERZ833963.1541-NODE-1541-length-26945-cov-3.185050_pt1 | contig 26945 bp, 19 predicted proteins | sample MGYA00519693_ERZ833963 | MGnify/ENA primary metagenome ERZ833963 (study PRJEB31850, sample SAMEA3708748) | human gut metagenome | biome: human gut; feature: human-associated habitat; material: faeces | place: China | collected 2014 ... | reverse complement strand
GGGAGCGAGATGGAGATCGCTTGGTCGGGCAGCGCGCGAAGGTTTGCGCCGGGTAGGCGCTCTTCCAGGATCGCGAGGGTGCGGGCGGGATCGGCGGTCTTTATGCGCACCGAGCTGCCGCAGGATTCGTGAACCTGCGCCTCGGTGATCTCGCGGACCAGGGCGCCGTCGCGGACCACGCCGTAGCGGGTGGCCATACGGTTGAGTTGGTCGAGCACGTGGCTGGAAATGACAATGGTGACGCCGCGCTCGCGATTGAGCCGGACCAGCGCTTGGCGCATGTCGCGCGTGGCCTGCGGGTCCATGCCGTTGAAGGGCTCGTCCAAAAGCAGGAGGTCGGGTGTGCCAACCAGCGCAAGGGCCAGACTCAGGCGCTGCTTCATGCCCAAGGAGAACTTTTTGGCGGGCTGGCTGCCGGTATCTGCGAGGCCCACCAGCTTGAGCAGGTCGCGGCAGTGCTCTTTAGGGTTGATGACGCCGATGGCGAGCGCCTTCATCATGAGATTGTCGAAAGCGGAATGGGCTTTGAGGACGCCGGGCTCCTCGATGAGCGCGCCCACGTGGTGCGTTTGGGTCGCGTTTGCGCCGCCGGCATTGCCGCGTGCGGGGCGAGCCCCGATTGGCCGGCCGTAGAGCTCGATCTCGCCCCAGGTGGGGGAGGCAAGCCCGGCGATCATCTTCATGGTGGTGGACTTGCCGGCTCCGTTGTTGCCGACGAATCCGTAGATGTCGCCTTCGTGGACGGTCATGTTGAGATGGTCGACGGCGTGCTTCTTGCCGTAGATCTTGGTGAGGTCGTGCGTTTGGATGGCGTACATGGTTGCTCCTGAGGACGAGGATGGTTTGAGTATGGCAGGAGTGGCGGCGCGCGGCGGACGGCACGCTGGTAAAGAATTGCTAAAGATGGGGCGGTGCGGGCTGCGGCGTGCGAGCCGCATTGCCCCTCGGCGCGGGCGCGGTCGTTACAGGTCGCGGCGTTTGCTGATGGCGATGTAGGCCGCGCTTCCTATGAGAATCCAGATGACGCCGGTGACTGCGCCCCATGCCCAGCCGGGCACGGCGCCGATAAGCGGCAGGGTTGTCGCGGTATCGAACATGGTGTTGGCGCCGTTGGAGAACGCCTGCAGTACGGAGCTGGGCATCCAAGTGGCTATGCTGGTGAGCGCGGGGGCGATGGGTTGCAGGAAGGAGAGCATGCCGCCAGACGAGAACGCGAGCGCGCTGAGCGTAAGCGGGAATAGGCCGCTGATAGGGGCGAACGCGAAGATATGGACGGGGAGCTTTTTGCGGAAGATCGCTACGGCGATCATGGCGATGACCGTGATTGCCCAGGTTGCAAGCCATGCGCCTAGAAGCCAGAGGGCGAAGGCGAGCGGGTTGTCCGGCCCCTGGATGGCAAAGCCGTAGGGCATGGTGAGGAAGACCTTCAAGATCACCAGGTGGAAGATGCAGCCCAGGGCAAGCATGAGGGCGGACCAAATGCCGGCGAGAAGAATCTTCTCGCCCAAATACAAAGCGCGCCCTCGCGGGGAGGAGACCAGGCTTTTTACATAGCCCTCCGAGAGATCAGGTAACGTGTACTCGACCATGCCGAACGACGCGGCCAGGGCGAGGACGGAGAAGGATCCCAGCATGGTGCTTCCCAGGAAAGAGGACGGCGTCGCCAGCTCCTTGATGAGGTTGACGTTTTCCGCCGGGCCCATGCCGGATTGCAAGATAAACCAGGTGAGGCCCACCTCGAGGCAGGAGATAAAGAGCAGCACCGAGGCGTATTGCCAAAGTTCGCCGCGCAAGCCGCGGATGCGGGTCATGCGGTAGAGGTCCGAGCGCAACAGGTTGAGCATGGGGTCACCTTCCTTTTTGCGAAGTGAACAGAAGATAGGCGAGGGCAGCGATGATGGCAAGGTCGATCGCGATGTTTATGGCGTCGGCGGGGTGCATGCCGCGCCTCCTCTCTGATGCGGTTGCCGTGCATCTTTATAATGCGGGCCGGACCTTGGGAGATTTATAAGCGGGGTTTAAGAATGCTTAAAGATGGGGCGGCGGGGATGTGGGTGTGGGCGCGTTTTGTTCCTTATTCGCTCAGCTTCTTGTTGGCTGTGGCCCAATTGGTATCTTCATGTAGTGGAGCGTTGATGGAATGGTTAAAAAGTACGGAGGTGCTTTGGATGGGAAATGAGATAAGTGCGAACAACATGCCCAGTGAGGGGATTCCCGAAGAGCTGTCTAGTGAAGTGGAGATGGGGTCAAGACGCCCTTGTCCAAAACCCATGCTTTCTATCGCGCAGCAGATTGATCATATGAAATCGAAGGGTATAACATTTACCCTTTGTTCAGAAGGGGAAGCCGCTTCTTATCTTGCTGATAGAACCTATTTCTTCAAGCTTTATGCCTATCGGTCACTTTTCGAACGTCGCGTTGGGGGCGGACGCGACGGTCAGTATGTGGGTCTCGATTTCGACCATCTTAAGTTGCTCTCCTCGCTTGACCGCTCTCTTCGTTATGCGCTGTTGCCCATGGCGCTCGATGTGGAGCACTTTTCGCGAGTGAAGCTTATTAATGAGGTTGTGGAACGCGATGACGAGGATGGATACTCGGTTATCTCGGATTACTTTTCGTCTCTTAACCACGCCGATCGGCGTCGGCGTATGGGTGAGATAAATGGGTTTCTAAAGGACGTCTACAGCGGAGACCTAGCGCAAAAATACACTCTTCCGGATGCGATGCCCCTGTGGGTCTACCTTGAGATGGCGTCATTTGGTACTTTCGTCGATTTATGGTTATTCTGCGCGAATCGCTGGGGCGTTCGCTCGATGGTTGACGGTCACTATCAGCTACGTCAAACAAAGCTCATCAGGAACGCGTGCGCTCATTCGTCAAATGTAATTAATGGCTTTGCCCGTGAAATCGGCAGCGTCAGCGCCAACGTGGAAGTGATGCGGGCTGTTGCGCGTGCAGGCATTTCTCATCGAGTCCGCACTGCAAAGATGGCAAACCCCCGCTTGCAACAGATCGTTACATTGCTGTACCTACATGTCAAAATTGTTCCTGAAGGTTCTGCTATGGAGCGAGCACGCGGCGATGTTTCCCAACTCAGCTTGCAGATGAAGGATGCCCTCAAGGCTCTTTCTGGAAACGATGCGATTCGCTCGTCATTTGGATTCCTCATGGCGCTGTTTGACAAATGGTTTTGATGGTCGATAATAAGCGTAGATAGAAAAACCATTTGGTTTTGTAAGGCGGGGTCGCGTAAGCGGTTCCGCCTAGTTTTTAAGTCGATTGTTTCTGTATGGGCATTAAGAGGAGCGCTGCTTCATCAATCGACCTTCATTGAGGTTTGCGTTCCCTTTGATGCCTGGCGTTTCTACGGAGGCGTCTTTGCCTGGGTTGCCATTTAGGAGAAAAGCAAGCCACTGCCGGGCTTGATGGCATGACGGATTCTGTGCACCCTTCGAACCAAATTGAGTTCAGTTTGCGGAACGGGTCAAGTGCCAAGTATTGTCGTACGGCGGACAGTGGGGTGGAGGCAGGCTGGAAACGCGCTGGGACAAAAATCGACTTAGTGCGGAGGTTGGACCAAATAATGGCTTAGTGCGGTTCAAATCGTGACAAATAATGCGTTAGTGCAGTCCGGGCGAGGCATAGAAAGGGTACCTTATGAATAGGGTGTTTACATCATCCAAACTAGAAGGCTTGGACGATGCCGGTCTATGCATAAGAAAGGTGTCCCGGGCCGCTTCCAAACCGCACTAACGCACTATTTGACCAAATCTCCGCACTAACGCGTTTTTTGACACTCCGCCCTTTCCACACTAACGCGTTTTTTGGCCCATCCTTGCACGGAGGGGTTGTTGGTGTTGGTAGGCGACCTCATGAATGGTTGGGAAGCTGCTCCGTGTTAGCCATAGTGAACAAAATGTTAGATCGTTCATACAAAATGGCGTCATAATGAGCTAGATAAAGTATCCCAAAGCTAACATAGATAAGGCTAACTTTAAGGAGCTCATTGCATGTTCGATAAGAGGTTGCTGTCGCTTGTGCCAGGCATTATGCCGCTTATTGTTGGATCGGTCGCAGCAAAATGGATCGCCTTGCTATGCAATATCGCTATCATCGCAACGATCGGCAACGTGTTCGCCGCGCTGCTTGCGGGGATGCCGGCGTCCGGAGTTGGTGCTGATGCGGCGGTTGCGGGCGCGGCGGCGTTCGACGCTCGCACGTTGTTGACGCTCGCGATGCTGATCATCGTCCGCGCCATTTCGATCTATGCGGCCCAGCGCGCCGGCGATAAGGCGGCCTTCGCGGCCAAGCGCCAGGTGCGCCAGCTGGTGTACGACAAGCTGGTCCAGATGGGCCCGGCGTACACGGAGCAGGTGTCCACCGCGGAGGCGGTGCAGACCAGCGTCGAGGGCGCCCAGCAGCTCGAGGTCTATTTTGGCGGCTACCTGCCACAGCTGTTCTACGCGGTACTTGCCCCCGTCACCCTGTTTGTGGCGCTAGTGGGGCAGGCGGGCTTGCCGGCGACCGTGCTGCTGGTCATCGTCCCGCTCATCCCCATTTCCATCATGATGGTGATGCGCAACGCCAAGAAGGTGGCTGCCGAGTATTGGGGCAGCTATGTGGATTTGGGCGGCAGCTTTTTGGAGGCGGTGCAGGGCCTGACCACGCTGAAGATCTATCAGGCGGATGGGCGCTGGCACAAGCGGATGAACGACGAGTCGGAGGGCTTTCGCCGCGCGACCATGAAGATGCCGCGCGTGCAGCTCAACTCCATCAACGTGATGGACCTGGTCGCTTTTGGTGGCGCCGCTGCGGGTATTGTGGTGGCGGTGCTGCAGCTGGCGTCTGGCGCCATAGGCTTTTCGGGTGCCTTTTTGGTTGTATTCCTGTCGCAGGAGTTCTTCTTGCCCATGCGTCGTCTGGGCTCGCTGTTTCATACGGCCATGAACGGCATGAGTGCGGCTAAGACCATGTTTCGCATTTTGGACGCACCGGTACCGCCGCGCGGCGAGCGCGAGCTGGACGGTCGCGGCGACATCGTGTGCCGTGGTGTGGGCTACTCCTACGGCGAGGGCGGTGCCCGCGGCGAACATGTGGTGCTTGATCAGGTGAATTGCTCGATGCGCCGCGGCAGCTTGGTGGCGATTGTGGGCGAGAGCGGTTCGGGCAAGTCGACTTTGGCGGGTATTTTGTCCGGTCGCAAGGCTTCTTACCTGGGAAAGCTCGAAGTAGGCGGCGTGGACGTGCGCGACGCCACACTCGACTCGCTGATGCGCGCGGTGACGCTGGTGCCCACGGCGGGCCATCTGTTCGCAGGATCGCTGCGGTCCAATTTGCTGCTGGCGCGCCCTGATGCGACGGACCGGGACCTTATGGACGTTCTCGAGCGGTGCCGCATCGCTGGGTTTGTGCGCGCAAACGGCGGGCTCGATATGGAGCTGGCGGAAGGCGGCGCCAACCTTTCCGGCGGCCAGCGCCAGCGCGTCTGCGTGGCCCGCGCCCTGCTGCATGATTCGCCCATCTACATCTTCGACGAGGCCACCTCGAACGTCGATGTGGAGAGCGAGCGCGCGATCGGCCGCGTGATCGATGAGCTGGCAGGGGACCATACGGTGATAGTCATCGCTCACCGTCTGGCTTCCGTGGCGCATGCGGACCAGACCCTGGTGTTTAGCCGCGGTCATCTGGTGGAGCAGGGAGCGCACGCCCAGCTGCTTGCTGCCGGCGGGATATACGCCAGCATGTGGAGCAGCCAGCATGAGCTTTCCGCCTATGCGTTGGACGAGGAGAACGAGCGCGCCTCGATGCCCGCGGGCACCGTGGTGGACGCGGCGGCGCTTGAATCCGGACCGGCTCCCGTGCAGGCATCGCACGCAGCTGCGGGGGCGCCTTCGTCCTGCGGACCCCGGCGCTCGGCGTTCTCCATCATGGCGCGCATGATCGGCCTGGTGCGTCCGCTGGCTCCCCACCTGGCGCTCGCCGTCGCACTGGGGACGGCGGGATCGTTGGCGGCGACGTTTGTGGCGGCCTTTGGCGCCTACGGCATTATGGCGGCCGTGGGGCAAGGGGCGGGGCTCTCCGTCGCGGCGGCATGCGTTCTCACGGTGGCGTGCGGCGTGTTGCGCGGTCCGCTACATTACGGCGAGCAGCTGGCAAACCACTACATCGCGTTTCGCCTGCTCGCCCTCATCCGCGATCACGTTTTCGCTGCGCTGCGACGCCTCGCCCCAGCCAAGCTCGAGGGGCGCGACCGCGGCGACTTGGTATCGCTGGTGACCGCCGATATCGAGCTGCTCGAGGTGTTCTACGCGCACACCATCTCGCCCATCACGATCGCCATCGCGTCCTCTGCCATCATGCTCGCGTTCATCGGCGCGCACTCGCTGCCGCTGGCTGCCATCGCCCTGGCGGGTTACCTGGTGCTGGGCGCCATCATGCCCATCGCCTCGTCCAAGCTGTGCGGAAACGCCGGCAGGGCATCACGCGATGCGGCGGGATCCATCAGCGTGTATGTGCTCGATGGTTTGCGCGGCCTTGCCGAGACCGTGCAGTTCGCGGGCGTCTCCAAGCGCTCCGCTGGCCTCGCCGCGCAGACCGATGCCATGGGCTCCACGGACCGTTCCCTGCACGTGCGCTCCGCTGCGGTCGAGGGCCTGGCGGATGCGATGGTGCTGCTCACCAGCCTCGCCATGATCGCGACGTCGTTGGGGCTCTACGCCGCGGGCGACCTCTCGTTCTCGTCCGCGTTCATTTGCTCCTTTGCGTACCTGTCCTCCTTTGGCCCGGTGCTGGCGGTGTGCCGTCTGGGCACGTCCCTGCAGGCGACGCTCGCCTCTGGCGCGCGCGTGCTCGATCTTTTGGACGAGGAGCCCCAGACCGTGGACGTGCTCGATGGCGCGGATGCTTCCTTTGACGGCGCGGCGTGCGAGCACGTGACGTTTTCCTACGGCTGTGTCGCCGCCGACACGAGCGCCGGAACGTTGCGCGGTGCCAGGGCGGCTTCAAACGGCGCGCCCGCGTGCATGCCCTCGTCCAAAGACGATTGCATCTTGGATGACATCTCGATTTCGTTTGAGCCCGGCGAGATGGTGTGCGTTACCGGACGGTCCGGCTCGGGCAAGTCGACGCTGCTCAAGCTGCTTATGAGATTTTGGGATCCTACGTCCGGCGCGGTGAAGATGAGCGGGCGCGACCTGCGCGGCGTCAACACCTCGAGCCTGCGTAGCTCGATTGGGTACATGACGCAGGATACGCATCTGTTTGTGGGCACCATCGGCGACAACCTGCGTATAGCGCGAGAAGACGCCACGGATGCCGAGCTCGATAGCGCCTGCGAGGCGGCGGCGCTCTCATCGCTGATCGCAAGGTTGCCGCAGGGATACGACACCCCGGTTGCGGAGCTGGGCGATTCTCTGTCCGGCGGCGAGCGCCAGCGCATTGGCCTTGCGCGCATCTTCTTGCATGATGCTCCGTTTGTGCTGCTGAACGAGCCCACCAGCAACCTGGACGCACTCAACGAGGCGGCGGTTATGCGCGCGATCGATCGCCGCCGCGCCGGCAAAACGGTGGTATTGGTAAGCCATCGAGCGTCTACCTGCGCATTTGCCGATCGTTTCTACAGCGTGGAGCACGGACGCATCAGCTAGCGCCCGTCGGATGCCGGATGGTCACAAAAGCGGCCCGATTCGATACCAGGGAGTGCGGGGGTATCGAATCGGGCCGTGCCGTTATCGCGGTTTGCCGCGTGTTGGGTGCTCGATGTGCTCGACGCTAAGCGATGGGACGCGCGATGCCGGGAGTCGCAAGCCGGGCATCAAACGCTGGGTACTAGAGCGTGCCTATTAGAGCGCGCCGCGTCCGTGCTCGCCGGTGCGAATACGGATGACGTCGTCGACCGGGGTGACAAAGATCTTGCCGTCGCCCACGCCACCGGTGTGCGTGGCGCTGCAGATGACCTGGATCAAGCCGTCTACCTGGTCCTCGTCCACCACAATGTCGAACTTGACCTTAGGGATGGTGTTGAGAAGGACCTCGGTACCGCGGACGTATTCCTTCCAGCCGTGCTGGTTGCCGCAACCCTGCACCTGCGAGATGGTCATTCCACGGATGCCGGCGTCGAACAGGGCCTCTTTGAGAACCTCGAGCTTCTCCTGGCGAATGATGGCGGTCAGTTGTTTCATGGCTGCTCCTCCTCCAATTGATCTATGTGTTGGTAATGATTCCTATGCCAGGGGCATATCTGCTAGTCCAAGCCGGTGAACGCGGGGTACGCGCTCTCGCCGTGCTCGGAGATATCAAGGCCAAGGGCTTCATCGGCCTCGTCAACGCGTAGGCTGCCGCCGCACAGGGCCTTAACCACAAGAACAAGGACAAGGTCGAGAATCAGGACGATGGCGATGGTGACCACAATGCCCAGAACCTGGGCGATCAGCAGTGTGGGATCGCCGGTGTAGAACAGGCCGCCAAAGTCGGTCCAGGATAGCTCGGGCACGCAGAACAGGCCGGTGAGGACGCCGCCTACGATACCGCCGATGCCGTGGCAGCCAAAGGCGTCGAGGGCGTCGTCATAACCAAAGCGGGCCTTGAGGTTGGAGATAGCGAAGAAACAGACGGGCGGAACGGCGGCGCCAATAATCAGCGCGGCCCAGGGCTCGACAAAGCCGGCGCCCGGAGTGATTGCGACCAGACCGGCGACCAGGCCGGTGCTGGCGCCAACAAGCGTGGGCTTACCGGTGACCAGGCGCTCGACTACCAACCAGGAAGCCAGGCCGGCGGCGCTTGCGGTGACGGTGTTGAGCAGGGCGAGTGCGGCGACGCCGTCGACAGCGAACTCGGAGCCGCTGTTAAAGCCGAACCAACCAAACCACAGCAGGCCGGCGCCCAGGGCGACAAACGGAACGTTGTGCGGGCGATAGCTCATAACGCCAAAGCCGCGGCGTCCACCAAGGGCAAGGCAGAGAACAAGACCGGTGAGGCCGGAGGAGATGTGGACAACGTCGCCGCCTGCAAAGTCGAGCGCGCCAATCTGCTCGCCAATGAGCGAGCCGGCACCGCCCCAGACCATGTGTGCCAGCGGGGCGTAGACAACAAGAACCCAGAATGCAAGGAACAAGGTGACGGCCTTGAACTTCATGCGGCCGGCAACGGAACCGGTGATGATGGCCGAGGTGATCATGGCAAACGCCATCTGGAACGCGATGTTAACGATAGAAGGATAGGTCGCGTCCGCGGGTGGGTTGGCCGCCTCGTCCAGAACCTGCTGGACAATGGGCAGGCAAAGCAGTTGGTCAAAGCCGCCAAAGAACGAGATGGAGCCGTCGCCGCCGTAGGCAAACGACCATCCGGCGACAACCCAGAGAACGCCAACGACGCCAATGACAATGAAGGTCATGAGCATGGTGTTGGTAACGTTCTTACGCCGAGCCAGTCCGCCGTAGAAAAAAGCAAGGCCAGGCGTCATAAGGAACACGAGCATGGTACAGACAAGCATAAAGCCGGTGGAACCTGTATCAAACATGTTGTTTCCCCCTCACAAGTTCCGGTTTTATCGTAGAAGCCATTAGGACCGGTCGCGCCGCGCGGGTGCACGGCCGCGCAATTGCGACTTGCTCATAATGGCATCGAGTTGGCGTGAAAAAAGCGGGGGATTATGCCGTTAACGTATGGATGCAAGGCGGAAACAGAGCCGTCGGCGCTTGGAAACCGCGGCGCAATCTTGGAAACCCGTTAGAAAAACGTGGGAAATATCGGTGCTATTCCACCAGTTTAAAGCCCATGCCCCAAACCGTTTTGAGGTAGCCGTCCGTTCCGGACGCCTTGAGTTTGGATCGAATGTTGGAGACGTGCACGTTCACGGTGTTGTCGTCAGCGGCGTACGGCTCGCCCCAGGCTTGCTCAAAAAGCTCCTGCTTGGTGAACACGCGCTTGGGGTGGCGCATGAGGATCTCCATGATGTTGAACTCGATGCGGGTGAGGGATAGCTGCTCGCCGGCGGCGCAAAAGACGCGTGCCTGAGGGTCCAGGGTCCAATCGCGAAAACGCAGCACGCCGTCGTTTGAGGTGGCGATGGCCGAGGAGCGCCCGTGGTGGCGAAGCTGCACCTCTATGCGCGCGAGCAGCTCGTCCAAATCAAAAGGTTTGGCTAGGTAATCGTCCGCGCCCAGCTTGAGAAGGTCTATCTTGTCGCTTGCGGCGGTGCGGGCGGAGATGACGATGATGGGCGTGTCTTGGTCGCACTCGCGCATGAGCCGCACCAGCTCTTCGCCGGGAAGACCAGGGAGCATGAGGTCGCAGATCACCACGTCGGCCATGGGGGAGTTGCCGGAATCGAGCAACAACTTTGCTTCGGTGCCGGAAAACGCCTGCGTGCACGTGTAGCCGGCGCGCGTGAGATGCGTCGCTACGATGTTGTTGATGTCCGCATCGTCTTCAATGATCAGCACGCGCGTGCTCGCCATGGGTCCTCCGTGTTTTCCTGTGGGGCGAATGCCCTTGCCGGCCTGTATGAAACCTGCCGGCTGGAACTTGCCGCTTGATAGTTGTCTGCAGCCTGGCACAGATGCTAGCACCTTCACCGCGCCGGTTCCTTGTTGGAATGCATTAAGAAAGCCTAAGCGTTTGGAGCGTCGGCGGCGAACAGATACTGACGGCGTGCAGATGCCGGCCGCGCTGGCCACTTGGAGGGGACCTGGCCTGGCTGCTGGCGTGCCTTGCCTAGCGGACGGCCGCCGCTACGGTTGAGCGTTCGACCAAGGTGCCGGGGATACGCAGTGCAACGGGTGTCGCGGGCGCGTCCGCAATGGCGTGCTCGTAGACCAATCGTCCACGTTTGCGCAGGTCAAAACGAACGGTTGTGAGTTCTATATTGGGCACCATGGCATCCATCGAGTCGTCGATGCCAACTACGCTCACGTCCTGGGGCACGCGGCGGCCGCGGGAGCGCAGGGCCGCGATGACGCCCATGGCCATCTGGTCGTTGGCGGCGTAGACCGCGGTCATCTCTTTGTCTTCGGCAAGCTTGAGGCCAATGCGGTAACCGCTATTTGCCGTCCAGTCGCCCGCCATGGGCTCTGCAGGCTGCAGGCCGCGCGCCGTCAGGGCATCGCGCCAGCCCGCTTCTCGAAACGCGCTGTCGATTGAGAACGAGGGGCCGCTTACAAAGCGGATCTCCTTGTGGCCGTGGTCGAACAAGTGGTTCATCACCAGCGTCGAGCAACCGTAATGGTCCGAATCGATGGTGGTGCAGCGCGGATGGGCGTACATGGTGACAATGACCGTGTTCATGCCCGGTTGGGGGCAGAACTGCTCGAAGTCCGGCGCCATGCGGCTCATGCCTATGATCATGCCGTCGACGGGGAGCGCGGCTAGCCGACGGGACGCCTCAGAGAGGGTGAACGCGTCGGAATCCTCCATCTCTATCATAGTGATTGCGCATTCCTGCTCGCGGGCGGCGGCGAGAATGCCGTCGAGCATGGTGAGGTTGCCAATCTGCGTGACGTCGTAGACGCATAGCCCTACGGCGTTATATCTGCCTCCGCGCAGCGAGCGGCCGGCGTAATTTGGCCTAAACCCCAGCCGCTGCATGGCGTCCAGCACTTGCTTGCGCGTCTTTTCGCTTACGTTGGGAGCCCCGTTGGCAACGCGCGATACGGTTTGCTGCGATACTCCGGCAGCTGCTGCGACGTCGCACATGGATACGGGGCGTCCTGTGGCGGGGCGCTGCGTGGCCGAGCCGTTCTCAGTGGGATGGGGCTGCATCTGCTTGTCCTTTCTTGCCTACAGGCTCCATGCGGCGCCCGCGCCGGGAGTTGCGCTCGCGAGGGCGTCTTGTTTTTACGCACGGGACGCTCGCGCGATCTGCAGGTATGCCGGGGCGGACCGTTTACGGCAATAAAGCTGCCGATTAAAAATCATGGTGCCGTATGCTTGTGAGTACGTTAACATATGAGTACGTTAACATCTTGCCTGAAGGCCGAGATGCGTGAAAAGGCATGTGGATAATGCAGGGAGAGCCCTATGATCACCGCTGATATCTTTGGAAGCTTGCCGGACGGCCGCTGCGTAACCAAATACACGCTGTCGACGCACGGTGTATCAGTCTCCGTCATGGATTTTGGCGCAACCGTTCTGTCCGTTTGCATTCCCGACCGCACGGGTGCCGCCGCGGATGTGCTGCTGGGCTTTGGCGACCTTGCGGGCTATCTCGACAACCCGGCCTGCTACGGTTCGACCATTGGTCCCGTTGCAAACCGCACGGACCGAGCAGAGGTGCCGCTTGCCGGGCGCATCTACCACCTGCCCGCAAACGATGGCCCGGACCATGCGAACAACCTGCATACCGACCTTGCCTGTGGCCTGCACAAGCGCTTGTGGTCGGCGGAGCCTTTTGAGGACGATAACGCCGTACGCTTTAGCTGCGAGCTTGCGGACGGCGAGCTGGGCCTGCCCGGCAATCGCCGCTTCGCGGTCACCTATCGTTTGGATAAGGAGGACCAAAAAGACGGCGCTGCCGAGGGTGTGCGCCTTGAAGTGGAGCATGTCTGCGAGACCGACGCCGAGACTTATGTGAACATGACCAATCACAGCTATTTCAACCTTGCCGGCCACGCGAGCGGCGTCTGCCTTTCACAGCGCGTCTCCATCGATGCGGAGACCTTCTTGCCGCTTCGCGCAGACAGCGTGTCTGCGGGCGAGTCCTTGTCGGTCGCAGATACGCCGTTCGATTTTCGAAGCCTCAAGGAGCTCGGTGCGGACATTGAATGCGGCAACGCGCAGCTTGATCGCGCCCGTGGCTACGACCACTGCTTCTGCGTTGCCGGCTATGCGCGTGGCGCCGCGCCATGCCCTGCGCGCGGTGGACGATGCATCCGGCCGCACGCTCGATATCTTCATTACCGCGCCGGGGGCGCACTTGTATACGGGCAATTGGCTGGGGGATGAGGGCGCCAAGGACGCCGCGTCATATGGCCCGCATGATGGATTTGCCTTTGAGCCCGAGTACTATCCGGACGCCGTGCACCATGCGGAATGGCCGCAGCCTGTCTGCGCGCCGGATCGTCCGTATCGCGAGCGCATCGTCTACCGTTTCGGCGTCGACCCTGATGCCGCCGGCGCCTCAGATGTCGCCGGTCCCGCCGGCGTTGCGTAAACAGCCTTTCACCAACAGGCGCGCTGCGATAGAGACGGAGCGCGTTGACAACAGCTTTTTAAAGAGAGGATAGTCCATGCCAGCCACCAACAACCAGGCCGCCCTTGCTGCGGCGCGCGAGCTGTTTGAGAAGACGTTCGGCGAGGTCTCGTCCAACGCAAAGGTCTTGGCGGTCCACGCGCCCGGCCGCTCTGAAATCTCCGGCAACCATACCGACCATGAGGGGGGGGGCACGTTATTGCCGGCGCGCTCGATGTCGCCGTGGACGGCGTGGCCGTTGCCAACGGCACCAACGTGGTGCGCATAATCGACGCCAACTTTCCGCTGGTAGAGGTCGACCTGAGCGACCTGTCCGTACGCGAGGACGAGCGCGAGACCACTGCCGCGCTGGTCCGCGGCATGGCGTTCGAGTTGGCCCAGACCGGGCGCACGCCGGCGGGCTTTGATTTCGCCTCTATCTGCTCCGTTCCCGCCGGCGGCGGTCTTTCCAGCTCGGCTGCGGTCGAGGCCGCGTACGGCCGCGCCATGGAGGCGCTGTGGGAGGGTCCCTCCATCGACCCCGTCGAGCTGGCCAAGATGAGCCAGTTTGCAGAGAACCGCTACTTTGGCAAGCCCTGCGGCCTTATGGACCAGGCCGCCGTTTGCCTGGGCGGGCTCGCCTACATGGACTTCGAGGTTCCCAGCGAGCCCAAGACCGCTAAGCTCGATTTCGATTTCGATAAGGCGGGTTACGCGCTGTGCCTGGTCAAGGTGGGGTCCGACCACGCCGACCTCACGTTTGAGTATGCCGCGATTCCGGATGAGATGCAGGCGATTGCGGGAGAGTTCGGCTGCAAGCGCCTATGCGAGGTCGACCCCGCCGTCTTCGACGCCGCCGTTCCCCAGCTGCGCGAAAAGTACGGTGATCGTGCGGTCCTGCGCGCTATCCACTATTGGTATGAGAACGGCTTGGTCGATAAACGCTGGGAAGACCTGGTCGCCGGGGACATCGAATCCTTCCTCGTCCACACGCGCGCATCCGGTGCCAGCTCCGCCATGTTCTTGCAAAACGTGTCCGCAACCGTTGGCGACGTGCGCGAGCAGCACGCCATGTTGGCATTGGGCCTGGCCGAGCGCATCTTGGATGGTCGTGGGGCGGCCCGTATTCACGGCGGCGGCTTTGGCGGCTCGATCCAGTGCTTTGTCCCGCTTGATTTGGTGGACGAGTTCATCGCCCGCATGGACGCGTGGCTGGGCGAGGGGTCGTGCCGTAAGTATTCCATTACCGAGGAAGGCGCGTGCGCGACATGGATGTAATCAAGGCCGCCGCACAGGCTCTTATCTCTTATGCGATTCGCTGCGGGCTGATCGAGGAGGCCGATCGCCGCTGGGCGTACAACGAGCTGCTTGATGCATGCGGCATCGAGGCGGTCGCGCCCGACCATGCGTGGGAGATCGGCGTGGACGAGTTTGATCCCGACGCTTTTGACCTGGACGCGACGCTGGCGGTTTTGGCCGATGCCGCCATCGGCGCCGGTCGCTTTGAGGACTCATCCGGCGGCCGCGACCGCGCGGCTATGGCGGTTATGGGCCGCTTGATGCCGCGTCCCTCGCAGGTCGCCGCAGAGTTTGCGCGCCGCTCGCAGGCCGGCTCCGCCACCGCGACCGACTGGTTCTACCGTCTGTGCTGCGATGCGGGTTACGTCCGCCGCAGCGCTATCGCGCGCAATATCGCCTGGACCACGCCCACAAGGTGGGGCGACCTTGAGATCACCATCAACCTCTCCAAGCCGGAAAAGGATCCGCGCGATATCGCCGCAGCCCTTTCTTGTCCCGCGGATGTTGAGCCGTATCCCGCCTGCCAGCTGTGCATGAGCAACGAAGGGTATGCGGGTCGCGCCGCCGCGAGCGCGCTGGGCGCGCACCCGGCCCGCCAGAACCTGCGAATTGTTCCCATCGAGCTGGGGGGAGAGCGCTGGGGCCTGCAATATAGCCCGTATGCGTACTTTGAAGAGCACTGCATCGCCATGAGCGCGGAGCATCGGCCCATGCATGTTGATCGCGAGAACATGTCGCGCCTGCTCGACTTTGTCGACGCCTTGCCGCACTACTTTGTGGGTTCCAACGCGGACCTGCCTATTGTGGGCGGCTCCATTCTCACCCATGACCACTTCCAGGGCGGCCGCCATGTGTTTCCCATGATGCGCGCCAAGGTTGAGCGCGTTTTCGAGATCTCTGGTTTTAGCAATGTGCGCGCAGAGGCGCTGGTGTGGCCGCTGAGCGTGCTCAAGCTCTCGAGCTCCTCGCGCGATTCCGTGCTCGGCGCGGCGACCCGCGTGCTCGACGTGTGGCGCGACCATGATGACGTGGAGTGCGGTGTCATCTCGCATGACGCTGACGGCACTCGCCATAACACGGTCACGCCCGTGGTGGCCAAGGAGGGCGATGCCTACACGGTCTACCTGGCGTTGAGGTGCAACGTGACAACGGCTGGGCATCCGCTGGGCGTCTTTCACCCGCATGCGGACAAGCATCATATCAAGAAGGAGAACATTGGCCTCATCGAGGTCATGGGCCTTGCGATTTTGCCCCCGCGCCTAGTGGACGAGTTGTCTCGCACCCAAGAGCTCCTGCTTGCCGCTCAGTCGCGCGGCGCCGGGCCGGAAGAGCTGCGCGCTGACTTGGAAGCGGATGAGCTGTCTGCGTCCCATGCAGCTTGGGCAGTGGAGGTTGCGCAGAAGCACCCTGCCCTTGCTCAAAGCGACGCCGGGCACGTTTTGCGTGATGAGGTCGGCCTGGTCTTTGGCCGGGTGCTCGAGGACGCGGGCGTGTATAAATGGGACGACGCCGGCCGCGTCGGGCTGGAACGTTTCTTGAGTCGCCTGTAAGCCGCGCGTGATCCGATTGCTGCCGAACGCGTTGGCGAAGAACAGCTGAATAGTTGAGGTTGACCCCGTTGCGCTGGCGAATATGCGCAACGGGGTTTGTGGTTAGCTAAGGGAAACTATTCTCGTCCAAAAAATGAAAACTAGTGTAGGATAGGGCGTTGAATGAATAGGGAACCGCGCCTGCCAAGGGCGCTTCCGAGCGCATTTGGCAGGCGCGCCCGCCGTCTTTAACGGTGCGGCCGGGCGAATGCGGTTGTGGGCGCGCTGGTGGATGGCGCGGTCGAGTAGGGGGCAGCTATGTATCAAAACTCTATCCAGCTCATGCAGAGCATGCGTGAGGCGGGTATTGAGCATCGAAGCGATACGCCGCTGGATGATGAAAACCTCATCGACACCATCCGCGTTGGATGGTCGGGCGCCAGCCTGCCTGCGACCGTGATCTTGCTTCGCGTGAACGATCGCGGCGCGCACCTGGAGGTCGAGGAGCTGGGGCGCGTGGCGCCGGGACTTCGCGCGCAGGCGCTCGAGCTGGTCAATGCGCTGAACGGGTCGTATCGCTGGATTACGTTTGTTGTGGAAGACGACGGGCGCATTGCCTGTTCGTCCGATGTGTTCATGGTTCCCGAGGTGGCGGGGCTGTTTGGCATCGCGGCGATGGGCCGCATGTTCGATACGCTCGATGAAGTCTACCCCAGGCTGCTTCGCGTGCTGGCGTAAGGGCACCTTACTTACTACGGGGTCCGCGGGCGCCCGGAGACCTGTTCTTGCTGTTTCTACTCATTTTTGCTTGGAGGCGTTATGTTATCTGCGAATATTGGCCAGGCGTTGCTGTGGGCGGCGCTGGGCTGCGGGTTTACCTGGCTTATGACTACCGCGGGTGCGGCCATGGTCTTCTTCTTTAGAAGCGACCGCAAGCTTATGCATCATATCTTCTTGGGTTTTGCGGCGGGCGTCATGATCGCGGCGTCCGTGTGGTCGCTGCTCAATCCTGCTATCGAGCAGGCGGAGGAGCTGGGTCAGATAGGGTGGATCCCCGCTGCCGGCGGCTTTTTGCTGGGCGTGGCCTTTCTGCTCGCGCTCGATACGTTCTTGCCCCACCTGCATCCCGAGGAGGACCAGCCGGAGGGCATCCAGACCAGCTGGAAGCGAACCACGTTGCTGGTCTCCGCCGTCACGCTCCATAACATCCCCGAGGGCATGAGCGTTGGCCTGCTGTTTGCCATGGCGGCCCAGGCCTCCGGTGCTGCTGCGGACGCCTACCTTGGCATGGCATTTGCGCTCGCGCTGGGTATGGGCTTGCAGAACTTTCCCGAGGGCGCCGCGGTTTCGCTGCCCCTTGCGCGCGAGGGTATGAGCCGTACCAAGGCGTTTGCCATGGGCAGCCTTTCCGGCATCGTAGAGCCCATCTTTGGCATCGCGGTGGTTCTGGTCTCCGGCTGGATCACGCCGTTTATGTCCTGGATGCTGGCATTTGCCGCCGGAGCCATGATCTACGTGGTTGTCGAGGAGCTTATTCCGGAGGCGCACCTGGGAGAGCACTCCAACGTGGGCACGCTGGGCGTCATCGCGGGCTTTGTTCTCATGATGGTCCTGGACGTTGCCCTGGGCTAGGGGGCTTTGCGATCGCGGATTCGCATGTTTAGCCTACGGGTGGTAGCTATTGGCCGGTAGATTGAAACCGTGCCCGATCGGGATGGCAGTTGAACCGCTTCAAGCGGGGATTTTCAAGCCGTGTATAAAGCGATTTGGGCCGTTTGGCCGCGGAAAGAGAAGAAGAATGCAGAGGAGGTGCGGGCTGTCGCACCTCCTTTGCCGTAGAGGGGCCTTTTTAAGCCGAAATATGGAAACATCTGTATCAATAAAGTGGCCTAGCGCGTCCATAACGCGGTTGATAGAGGCGTTTCGCAAGGGGAGCGGGCACTGGGTTAGCCGGTTCTTACCCGCCTCGTGGTCCTCAGTGACCATTTCAAAACGGCACGGTTTTGCGGCGTTCAATTCTTATGCAAGGCTTTGGCAGACGCGCAGGATGCACGGTGGCCGTTATGCATTTTGGCAAACGCGGTGCCCTTGCGTCGCGTTATGCTCCACATCGCCCTCGTGCGCACGCCGTGCCCATGCCCGCGCCGCCGCGCTTTTCGTCAAGGATGCGTACGACCTGTCTAACCACGGGCCAATCTGCTAACGTTTCGAGATGCGTGAGCGCGCAGCAGGCGCTGATGTAAGACGCCCGCCGCAACGTATGACACGTACAAGGGGCCTTGGAAGAGGGAGAACGAATGATCAAGCTGTTTGCGAGCGACCTGGATGGAACCCTGCTCAACGCAACCCATATGGTCGACCCCGTCATCGTGTCCGCTCTGCGAACGGTTACTAAAAGCGGCGCGCATTTCGCCGTCGCCACCGGCCGCACCATGCGCAGCCCCAATGACTTTGGTTTTCACGGCGTTGACATAGAGGCGGTGTGTTCCAACGGGTCCATCATTTTGGATCGCGATGGCAACACCATCTACCATAGCGATGTGGACAAAGGGGTGCTCGAGGAAATGCTCCGCACATTCCCGCAGGTCTGCTTCGAGTGCGTGGGCCTGGATCGCACGTATGTCACCGGTAGCCCGCAAGACCAGCTCGCCGGATTTGTCGCCACGGGCGCTATCGAGAAGGTGAAGATGGCCGCCATGCGTATTCGCCGCCGCCAAATGCAGGCGGATTGCGTCCACAACCAAAGCGTCTCTGACGTGCTTTCCCACAGCATCTGCAAAATCAACGCCCGCGTGAGCGACCCCTCGCTCGATAGCGAGCTCAAGGATTTCCTTTCCGGCCACGCTGACAAGGTGGTAAACGCCCCCTTTAGCCCCGTCATGTTCGAGATCACCAACGTCGGCGTCGACAAGGGCGCGGCGCTTGCATGGCTGGCTTCCTATTTTGGTTATTCCGCGGACGAAGTGGCCGTCTACGGCGACGGTGGCAACGACATCGCCATGCTCCAACGCTTTACGCACGCTTACGCCACCAGCAACGGAAGCGATGCCGCCAAGCTCGCCGCGGGCAACGTCATCGGTAGCTGCGCGTTTCATGCCGTGCCGCGCCACATGGTCAAGACGGTCCGCGAACAGGGGAGCGTTGCTTCTTCCAATGCGGACGCAGGCAAGGGCTCCGGCTACGTTCGAATCGAATAATTCCCGTCTGCAGCCCTTCTGTAGACAAATGATTGATGGTTGTCAGGTTTCTGTAAGTGCTCCTCCACATTCGTTCAATTATGCACACCGTGTGCAATAATGCTCGGAGAGAGTAATATCGGGCCGCGTTACAACCACGGCCCCCTCAAGCCAAGGAGGGCCAGTGTCGAAAGAGGCCGTGGCCGAACAAAAATGCGACCGTCGCAGTCTCCGCTCCCAGCGCCTGCTGCGCCAAGCGCTCGCGCGGGAGATCGGGGCGACGGGCGACCTTTCTAGCGTCACCGTCGCCGGTCTCACGGATTGCGCGGGCCTCACGCGCCGCACGTTTTACAGCCATTACAAAGACATCCCAGACTTCATCGAGCAGGTAGAAGCTTCCATTTTGGACGAGGTGGGGCGCCATGTGCTCGCCATCTCCGCCTCCACGCTGGATGATCTGTATCGCAACATACATGAGCTGGAGCCGGCGTCGGGCTCGGTGGAGCTGCTGTCCTATCTCAAGAAAGATGGAGAGCTCATCGGCGCTCTGTTGGGCCCCGGCGGCGACCCGGCGTTTATCGAGAAGCTGCTCGAACTGGTGCGCGCTTGCGTGAGGCATCGAATGGAGACGGGCATCTTCCCGGATGCGCTGGGCACGTTCTTCGATTATTACCTCGATTCCGTTATCACGTCCGAGCTGGGCGTTATCAAGCGCTGGTTCCAAACGGGTCTCAAGGAGGCCCCGGAGACCATGGCGCGCATCATGACCGTGATCGCATTCGTCCGTCCCGGCGACCTGTACGGCAAACCCATCGACATCAACGTGCCGGAGTACGGCATGAAGCTGCTGGGAAAAAGCGCCGCGCGGGACTTACGCAGCGTGCTGGAGGTTCTCGCTGCGTCAAACGTCGGTCTGCAGGCATCGTCGCTTTCATCATCAGGCGTCGAGCCGCGATCGAAAGCGGACGCCAAAGACACCATCTAGGGGGAGAGCTATGAGTAACCAAGAAGTAGAGAATACCGTGGTCGAGTCCGTAGCTATGGACCAGGCCGTGCGGGATGCGGCCGACGCGATGGCGGGTGCGCTTCAGTCCGCGCCCGCGTGCCCGCAGGCCCCGGTCGTTCCGGAGGGCGCCATCTACAATCCGCAAAACGCCACGGGCGATCTGCACCTGGGCATCGACGTGGGGTCAACCACGGTCAAGCTCGCCGTGCTCAACGACGCCAACCAGATCGTCTACGCCAAGTACCAGCGTCACCACACCGACGTGCGCGCCTGCGCTCGCGACCTGTTTGCGGGCGCTGCCGGCGTGCTGGGCGATGCCCGCATGACCTGCGCCATCACCGGTTCGGGCGGGCTTCTGCTCTCGCAGTGGCTGGACCTGGAGTTTGTCCAGGAGGTCATCGCCTCCAAGCGCGCCGTGGAGACCCTCATCCCGCAGACCGACGTCGCCATCGAACTGGGCGGCGAGGACGCCAAGATCATCTACTTCGATTCGGGCATCGAGCAGCGCATGAACGGCACCTGCGCCGGCGGCACGGGCGCCTTCATCGACCAGATGGCCACCCTGCTGCACACGGACGCCGCGGGCCTCAACAAGCTCGCCGCCGGCGCGACCACTATCTACCCCATCGCCAGCCGCTGCGGCGTGTTCGCTAAGACGGACGTGCAGCCCCTGCTCAACGAGGGCGCCCGTCCGGAGGACGTCGCCGCGTCCATCTTCCAGGCCGTGGTGACCCAGACCATCTCCGGCCTGGCGTGCGGCCGTCCCATCCGCGGCTACGTCGCCTTCTTGGGCGGACCGCTGCAGTACCTCTCCGAGCTGCGCCGCCGCTTCTACATCACACTTGATTTGGACGAGGAGCACCGCATCGTCCCCGACAACGCCCACCTCTTTGTGGCGTCCGGCGCCGCCATGGCGCACGAGTCCACCAAGCTGTCCACGTTTGGCGAGCTCATCACCGCTATCGACGCGCTGGGCGACACCCAGGGCGCGGAGGTCGAGCGCCTCTCCCCGTTGTTTGCGAGCGAGGACGAGTACGCCGAGTTCAAGGAGCGCCACAACAAGGAGGTCGTTCCCAAGGGCGATCCCGCCAGCTATGCCGGCGAGCGCGTCTTCATCGGCATCGACGCCGGCTCCACCACCATGAAGGCCGCGATGGTGGGCGAGGACGGTCAGCTGCTGCATACCTGGTACGGCAACAACAACGGCGACATCCTGGGTACCGCCAAGGTGATCATGGCCGATTTCTACCAGCACATCCCCGCCGGCGCGCGCATTGGCCACGTCACCACCACCGGCTACGGCGAGGCGCTGCTCATCGAGGCCCTCAAGGCCGACTCCGGCGAGATCGAGACCGTCGCACACCTGCGCGGCAGCCGCGCGTTTCTGCCGGGCGTGGAGTTCATCCTGGACATCGGCGGCCAGGACATGAAGTGCCTGCGCGTGCGCGACGGCGTCATCGAGCACATCATGCTCAATGAGGCCTGCTCCAGCGGTTGCGGCAGCTTCATCGAGAGCTTCGCGGTCTCCATGAACATGGACGTGCGCGCGTTCGCCCAGGCGGCCATCGAGGCCAAGGCGCCGGTCGACCTTGGCAGCCGTTGCACGGTCTTTATGAACAGCCGCGTCAAGCAGGCTCAAAAAGAGGGCGCCACCGTGGGCGACATCGCCGCGGGCCTGTCCTACTCCGTTATCAAGAACGCGCTGTTCAAGGTCATCAAGCTGCGCGACCCCAAAGAGATCGGCACACAGGTCATCGTCCAGGGCGGCACGTTTATGTCGGACGCCACGTTGCGCGCGTTTGAGCAGCTCACCGGTGTCAACGCGGTGCGCCCGGACATCGCCGGCTGCATGGGCGCCTACGGAGCCGCCCTGCTGGCCCGCGACCGCGCTGGGGCGGACGGCATCTCAAACATCCTGTCTGCGGACCAGGTTGCGTCGCTCACGGTGACCCAGCGCCACGCGCGTTGCGGCCGCTGCTCCAACAACTGCCAGCTCACCATCAACGACTTTGGCGGCGGCCGTCGCTTCATCACGGGCAACCGCTGCGAAAAGGGCGCGGGCCATCGCTCCAACAAGACCGAGGCCCCCAACGTCTTCGCCCAGAAAAACGCCCTGCTGTTCGACCGCGAGTCGCTTGACCCTGATGCCGCGCCGCGCGGCACCGTGGGCATTCCCCGCGCGCTCAACATGTACGAGAACTACCCGTTCTGGCATACGTTCTTCACCAAGCTGGGTTTCTCCGTGGTGCTTTCGGACAACTCGACCAAGCAGACCTACGAGGCCGGCATCGAGTCCATGCCCAGCGAGTCCGTGTGCTATCCGGCTAAGCTCAGCCATGGCCACATCATGAACCTTATCGACAAGGACCCGGACTTTATCTGGATGCCCTGCGTGCGCTGGGAGCGCAAGGAGGATCCCACCGCGGGCAACTGCTATAACTGCCCCATCGTTATGAGCTACCCCACGGCGCTGGGCCTGAACATCGATGAGATCTCCGAGAAGCACGTCGAGTTCATGTACCCCTTTGTGCCCTACCATGACAAGATCGAGCTCAAGCGCCGCCTCTACGAGCTGATCGCCGTGGAGCGCGTGGCAGACGCCCAGGCGGGCCGCGGCCGCGGCCCCAAGATCACCCGCACGGAGATCGACGCCGCCGTCAACGCCGCCTATGAGGAGGATGCCCGCTTCCACCAGCAGATCCAGACCATGGGCGAGGAGGCCGTGAAGTGGATCGAGGACAACGGCGGACACGGCATCGTGCTCGCCGGCCGTCCCTACCATAACGACCCAGAGATCAACCACGCCCTGCCCGAGCTGATCACCTCCTTTGGCTTCGCGGTCCTTACCGAGGACTCCGTGGCGCACCTGGTGAAGCCCGAGCGCCCCATCCGCGTGGTCGACCAGTGGATGTTCCATAGCCGCTTGTACGCCGCAGCGCGCTTTGTCACCATGCGCAACGACCTTGACCTGGTGCAGATGAACTCCTTTGGCTGCGGCCTGGACGCCCTCACCACCGACCAGGTGCAGGAGATCCTGGAGGCGTCCGGCAAGATCTACACCGTGCTCAAGATCGACGAGGTCTCAAACCTTGGCGCCGCGCGCATCCGCATCCGCTCGCTCATGGCAGCGCTCAAGGACCAGGCGGCGGAGCGTGCCGCGGAGGCTGCCGCCGCGGGCGAGGAGTTCCAGGTTGGCGCCGCCAGCCCGGTTGAACCTTCCGCAGACCAGCCGGTGTTCGCCACGCATAAGTACGCCCTGGAGGCCCAGCGCGCGTCCAAGTCCGCGGCGTTCCCCAAGGTGAGCTTCACCCAGGAGATGAAGGATGCCGGCTACACCATCCTGTGCCCGCAGATGGCGCCCATCCACTTCGACCTCATCAAAGAGGTGTTCCGCGCGTCCGGTTACAACCTGGAGCTTCTGCCCTCCACCGACCGCGGCGCCGTGGAGGCGGGCCTGCGCTACGTCAACAACGACATCTGCTACCCGTCCATCCTGGTCACGGGCCAGATCATGGAGGCCATCGAGAGCGGCCGCTACGACCTCTCCAAGACCGCCGTGGTCATCACCCAGACCGGCGGCGGCTGCCGCGCCACCAACTACATCGCGCTCATCCGCAAGGCCCTGCGCGACTCTGGACATGCGGACATCCCGGTCATCTCGCTTTCCGCGGTCAAGCTGGACGAGGAAAACCCCGGTTTCAAGTTGACGCCCACCATGCTTAAAGCCGCCGTCTACAGCGTGCTGTTTGGCGACGTCATGATGCAGATGCTCTACCGCTGCCGTCCGTATGAGGCCACGCCGGGCGCTGCCAACCAGCTGTTCGAGCAGTTCATGGACCGCGCGCGCAAGCTGGCGCCCGCTTTCAACCGCCGCAACTTCACCAAGCTGTCGCGTGAGGCGATCCGCGCGTTCGACACCATGCCGCTGGTGGGCGAGGGCACCAAGCCGCGCGTGGGCGTAGTGGGCGAGATCCTGGTCAAGTTCCATCCCACGGCAAACAACCACGTTGTCGACGTGATCGAGGCCGAGGGCTGCGAGGCTGTGGTCCCGGGTCTTCTGGACTTCTTCCTCTACTCCATGAGCAACGCCACCGTGCAGAAAAACGAGCTTGGCAGCTCCGCGGTAACGCGCGCCGGCATGGACGCCGCCATTGGCATGGTCGATTGGATGCGCAAGCCGGTTGAGGAGATGCTCGAGCAAAGCGAGCGCTTCGAGCGCCCCGAGCCCATCTCCGTTATGGCGCAAAAGGCCACGCAGGTGCTGTCGCTGTGCAACAACATGGGCGAGGGCTGGCTGCTCACGGCAGAGATGCTCGACCTCATCGACCACGGCGCGCCCAACATCATCTGCACCCAGCCGTTCGCCTGCCTGCCCAACCACGTGGTGGGCAAGGCGGTCATCAAGGAGCTGCGCCGCCAGCACCCGGAGAGCAACATCGTGGCGGTGGACTACGACCCCGGCGCCTCGGAGGTCAACCAGCTCAACCGTATCAAGCTCATGATCTCCGTGGCCAAGGAGAACCTGCGCGCGGGCAAAGGCTTTGTGATGGAGCCCGTCCACCCGCTTGAGATGGACGCGGTCGATAGCAAGTTCCGTCCGCACCACTTCACCACGCCGGCAGAGGTAGCCGCGCACGAGGCGGAGGTTGAGGCGACCGCCCGACGTCTGAGCCGCGGATTGAAGCGCCGTAAGAAGTAGTTTGCGTTTTGGACGAGGTCGGCGTTTTGCGATTCTCATTGAGCCGCTGCAGTTGGTCATCGATCTTGCCACCGGCTTCCCCAGCTTTGTCGTCGATGTGGACGACATGATGCTTCAGGTGCTGGGAAGCGCCGCGGGCATTGTCCTCATGGCGCTCATGGTTCGCGTTGCCTCGGGCAGCAAGGGCAACGGGCTGGCGCCAGATAGGGGTTAGCGAGGGTGCAAGGTAAAGAGCTTGCTTGGAAGTCTGCCTGCTCTGTTTTCCATTAAGCCTCTCGACGTCGGTGTAAATGTGCCCGGCGCCGAGAGGCTTTTGTCGTTAGCGGTTCGCCTGCAGGAAGATGCTGATCCTTGGCGAGCTGTACTCGTCAAACTCATCGCGCGAATCAGTTGAGAACGTTGCCCATGCGCGCAGGTCCCCGGTGTTGTCCAAGTCGACATCAAGCGGGGTGTAGTAGTCGCCTGCAAGAAAGGATTCGCGAAACTCTGCGGGTAGCTGGGGTTTGTTGAACAGACCTGCATCGACGTCGGCGATAAGCTCATAGAGTCGGTCGATATTCTCGTCCGCAAACGTCAAGTTTTCCTGCGCGGTCCTTTCGATATCGACACTTGCGGTGTAGACTACGCCGTCCACCGCGCCCTGAGAATCCGTTTCGATGGATATACTGGCGACGATGTCTCCATCTTGGTCGGTGACGTTGCCGCTGACCTGGTAGCCGCTGTCCTGTCGGCGCTCAAGGGGGTCGTCGGCCATGACGTAGGAGACGCCGGACTTCAGAGCGTCTTGGAATGCGGAAAGGGTCTGGGCTGCGCTGTTTTGCGCGGAGGACGCCTGTGCCGCCGAGTCGATGAAGCGCGGGGTAAACGCGAGGACGAGCAGCAAGATGGGCGCGAGAAAGACGGCTGCTGCGGCGCGGCCCTGCCTTGGCAGCGCGATGCCTTGTTTGTGTGCGATGGCGGCGGCCGAGCTGCCGAGAAGGTCCATGAGCGCGAAGACGTTGAGCCCGCTTGCGGAATCCGGGCACACTGGTCCGCCGTGCGTTTCGCGTTCGATCGCTCTCCAGCGCTCGCTGCGCAGCGTGGCTTTAGCCGAGAGGCCGCAGGCGATGGTGAGGATTCCCTCGGCAATCATGATGGAGGATATGGCTATGAGCTGCAGGTTGCCAAGTCCGTTCGAGCCCAGGGCGATGTTGTCGATCATTACGAGCAAAATGGCCGCCGCGCCCGTGGGGAAGAGCGATAGCAGGGAGTATCGCGCGATCTTGGGAACGAGATAGCACTTCTTAACGAGCTTTGCTTTGTTATCGCTCAGCATGGAGCCTCCCGGAACGTGGATGCGCGGGCGCGCGATGCGAATCTGCCTCATCCACAGTATGACGGGGGCGCAAGGCGGTGGGGGCGCGGTTTTGGCTTTCGGCGCGATTCTGGTGGCGACCGCCTAGTTTACACGCGCGCCAAACGGCAGCAGCGACAGCTTTGCCATCTTGAACGACTGCAGGCCAAAGGGGATACCGATGATGGTGATGCAGTTGACCGCTCCGGCGACTAGGTAGGCGAACGCCATGGGGATGCCCGCGACGACAACCCAGATGATGTTCGCGATCAGCGACGGCGCCCCGCCGCCGTACTCGATGGTCTTGCCAAAGGGCGCCAGCGTGAGCGATGCCATCTTGAACGCCTGGCGGCCCAGCGGAATGCCCACGATGGTGAGGCAGAACAGGCAGCCCACAAAGAACCAGTAGATGGCGGTGAAGATGCCGCCGAATAGAATCCAGATGATGTTGCCTAGCAGGCTCATGGTGTCTCCCATCGCGCGCATTTGGGCGCCGTTTTTGGACGTGGTCTTGAATGCAGTTTTGGACGATGCCCTCGGTTGGTTTCAATGCTATCTGGTTGGCGGCGTTTTCCCACTTAAGGTTTGCTGAATTCGGGATCCGGCGCACCAGTCCAGCTGCGGCGGACCAGGTGTGACGGCATGGCCGCCTCCGGTATGGCTGCTTGCGGCATGGCCGTTTGCCGCTTCCCGCCCTACCCGCGTTGACAATTAGGAAAAATAGTAAAAAAATATCAA
>ERZ833963.1535-NODE-1535-length-27035-cov-31.722053_pt1 | contig 27035 bp, 22 predicted proteins | sample MGYA00519693_ERZ833963 | MGnify/ENA primary metagenome ERZ833963 (study PRJEB31850, sample SAMEA3708748) | human gut metagenome | biome: human gut; feature: human-associated habitat; material: faeces | place: China | collected 2014 ... | reverse complement strand
ATTTGGAAAAAGGAGACCTTCGGGTTCAACGGCAGATCGGGCGCATCGACGGCAAAATCATTGAGATGCCGCTGAAAACGAAAAACGCCTACCGCACACTGCCCCTGTCGACAGATGCGGTAGATGTTCTGATGCAACAAAGAAGAAAAACGGGTAACAGCGAACGGGTATTCCCATCGCCCACCGGAGGCCCCATGTCGCCGGACAGCGTCCTGCACATGCTGCACCGAGTCCTGAAGCGGGCAGGGTTGCCGAAGGTGCGTTTCCATGACCTGCGCCACACCTTCGCAACGCTGGCACTGCAAAATGGTGTGGACATCAAGACCGTGTCTGGTATGCTGGGGCATTTTTCGGCAGGCTTCACGCTGGACACTTATGCGCATGTAACGACCTCCGCCAAGCGTGAAGCGGCAAAAACAATGGGCAGCCTTCTCTCTGGTGCGGTATAGTGCTTTCCGCTACCCGCTCCCGTTGGGGTCAGCGTTTGGGTCAGAAAAAATGGGAAGTAAGTTATTGGGCACAAAAGTACGGAAAAAGTCCTGATTTCGTGAGAAATCAGGACTTTCTGGTTGCGGAGGCAGGACTTGAACCTGCGACCTCCGGGTTATGAGCCCGACGAGCTGCCAACTGCTCTACTCCGCGATATTAAAGAAACCGGATGGTGCCGGTGACCGGACTCGAACCGGTACGGTATTGCTACCGGGAGATTTTAAGTCTCCTGTGTCTGCCATTCCACCACACCGGCGGATATCGGCAACACCTAATATACCACATCCCCGGCCCGGTGTCAACACTTTTTCCCGAAAACATCAAAAATCGTGGAGCGCCCCGGCTAAATATGCGGTCTGCCTCATTTTGCTGGATAAATAGATGCTGTATCCAACGGAGTTTGCGGAAAAAATCGTTGTATCTTATGTTAAAATGCTGTATAATATTTAAGATTTTATGCGTTATGCACCGGAGAGGAGAAACACACGATGAACGATCGCAAGGGCTTCGGATCAAACTTCGGTTTTCTGATGGCCGCTGTAGGCTCGGCTGTGGGGCTGGGCAATATATGGGGCTTCCCCAACAAAATGGGTGCCAACGGTGGCTTCCCCTTCCTGATCCTGTATCTGGCGCTGGCGCTGTGCTGCGGCGTTATCATCATGCTGGGCGAGCTGGCGCTGGGTCGCAAGACGGGCCATGGCGCTGTGGGCGCTTACCAGAGCATCTCCAAGCGCTTCAAGTGGCTGGGCTGGCTGGGTATTGCCGCTGCGGCGCTGATCTTCAGCTTTTACAGCGCTCTGGGCGGCTACTGTCTGCGCTATGTGGTGGTGAACTTCGGCAACCTCATCGGCGCCGAATTTGGCACTAACGGAGTGGGCGGCGCCGACGTGTTTCAGGGGCTGCTGAGCCAGCCCGACGTGTCCATCGCCTTTGCGCTGGCCTTCATGCTCATCACCATGCTGGTGGTCATGAGCGGCGTAGGCGGCGGCATCGAGCGGGTCTGCTCCGTGGGGATGCCGGCCCTGTTCTTCATCCTCATCATCTGCATCATCCGCTCCTGCACCCTGCCGGGTGCGGCGGACGGCCTGAAGTATATGTTCGTCCCCGGCTGGGCCGTAGCCAACGGCATCATCGACGAGGCTCCCGGCTTCTGGAGAGTCCTCACCGCCGCCGGCGGGCAGATGTTCTTCTCCCTGTCTCTGGGCGCCGGTGTCATGATTACCTACGGCTCCTATCTGGATAAGAAGCAGGATCTGGGCAAGAGCGCCATGATCATCGTGGGCATGGATACCGTGGTGGCCCTGATGGCCGGTCTGTGTGTCATTCCCGGACGCTTTGCCCTAGACCCCAACGGAGCTTTGGGCGGCCCGGAGCTGCTGTTTATCACCATGCAGAACGTGTTCGATAAGATGGGACCCGCCGGTCCCGTGTTCGGCATCCTGTTTTACCTGCTGGTGTTCTTTGCCGCCATCTCCTCCTCCATCTCCATGCTGGAGGTCATCGTGGCCCATTTCTGCGATAAGGCACGGGAAAAGGGCAAGGGCGACCGCCGCAAGCTGTATTCCGCCATTGCGGTGGTGATCTGTGCGGCCCTGTGCGCTCTGGTCTGCGCCGACGGTATGGGCAGCAATCACATCTCCCCGGCGGAGCTGCTGGGTCTGGCCGGCGCCAAGCTGCCCGGCTGGAGCACCAGCTGGCTGGGTCTGTTCGACAGCGTGGCCGAGGGCCTGCTGATGCCCTTGGGGGCGCTGCTCATGTGCCTGATGATCAGCTGGGAGCTGAAGCCGGATGCCCTGCGGCAGGAGATCCTCCTCAACGGTGAGAACCGCCCTTGGGTCTATGATTTCTTCCGTCTCTGCGTGAAGTATATCACGCCGCTGTGTATGCTGATGATCCTGTACGGGCAGATCTCCGATTTCTTCATTGCCTGATAAATAAAACCAATAGGGGGACGCCATGCGTCCCCCTATTGGTTTTATGGGGCCGGGTCATCAGACCCCGGCGTGCTTTCCGACTGCGGACGCCCGTATCCTTCTTGTCATCCCCTCTGGTCAGACGCAATGTATTTTTCGTCTCCGTGGAGAAAAATTCCGGGAGTGCCGGTATCGAAACAGGCCCCGTCCATCGGACGGGGCCTGTTCTTGCGCTTTTGGGGAATTTGCAGCTCCTCTTACCGCAACCTGACTTACCCGTAGTACGCCATGAGCATATCCACCACGGTGCCGTAGCTCTGGACGCCACGGCTCTCGCCGTTGCTTTTGAGGAAGGAGTCGTAGACCTTGCTGGCAGCGTCGTTCACCGGCCCCTCGAAGGCCGCCCAATAGGCGCTGTTCTGCCGCAGGTCTGCCACCACCGTATCCGGCAGTGTATCCCGGATGACCTGCCACCGGTCCGGGTCCGCCCGGTACAGGGCGTTGCCCAGATGCACATACCCCATCAGCAGCCCGGAATACCGGTACACCGGGTCGCCGCTGGCCAGAGACACCGCAATGGCGATGAAGTTGCACTCCTGCTCCGAGGCGATGCCCCGCTGATGGGCCATCTCATGGACGATGGTGGAGGGCAGGAAGCTGGCAGGGCAGTCCACATTGAGATTGGCCTCTCCGGTGAAGGGGAAGTAGAAGCCCGTGAAGTCCATGGCACTGAGCACTGTGGAGCAGCTGATGGCCTTGGGGGTGTGATCCTTCATCCGCAGACAGGGGAACTCCTCATAGGAGGGGGCGTACACCGACGTGGCGGCGGCGAAGATCTCCTGCCGGGACACGGCAAAGCAGCCATTCTCGTCCCGCTGCACACTGTCTGCCACCTGTGCCAGCTGGCGGGCAAAGTCCGCCGTGACGGCCTCTAACTCCTCCACGGTGCAGGAGCGGGCATAGATGCCGGACTGCTGCTGGAAGGAGTCGGCATAGTAGTTGACGCCCCACAGCAGGCAGAAGCCCGCATAGATGCTCAGCCCGCTGCACACCACCGTCAGGAAGAAGCGGTACAGCGTCCGGCCCCGGTGGGGCTGGGTCACCAACCGCCGGAGGACATTGGCCACATAGAAGACAGCCACCGATAGCAGAACGATATATGCCACCTCTGCCATAGAGGTGCGGAACAGATAGCAGACGCTGGCCACCGCCCGTTCCCAAGGCATGATGACGTGGCGGCTGAGCCAGTTCATCATCCCCGGCACCGGCCGCAGGGCGAAATACACTGCCAGCAGGGCTACCACGGCCAAAAGCCACCGGTGCAGTCCCCGGTGGCGTCTGTAAAACTCCCGCATAGCGCTCACAGCTCCAGCGGGCGGCCCGTCAGATCCATCACCGTCCGCAGTGTCGCCAGCAGGCGGCCCGTTTCGTCGGTGATGTCCGTGTGGCAGAAGCAGAGAGACTTGCCCATGCGATCCACGTGGCCCACGGCGATGAGGGTGCTGCCCAGCCCCGCCGCATCCAGAAAGTCGATGGAGGCGTTGACGGTGAGGCACACCTCCTGCCGCAGGGTCAGGGCCGCCGTTCCGGCGGCGATGTCCGCTAAGGCAAACAGGATGCCGCCGTGGGCCGTCCCCCAGCGGTTCAGGCTCTCCGGCTGAAGCGTCAGCTCCACACGGGCCTCGCCGTCCTGCAGGTCCGTCACCCGGATGTGATTGTGTACGGTAAATGGCTCGGCCTTGGTGCCGTAGGCCAGTAATTTCTCTTTCAGCTCGTTGGTCATATGCTCTCACTCCGCCGCTGCTAACAGCGCCTTGGTATAGTCCTCCTTGGGATGGTCGTAAAGCTCCTCCACCGGTCCCTGCTCCACGATGCGGCCCCGGTGCATCACAAGGCACCGGTCGCAGATCTCATACACCACGTTCAGATCGTGGGAGATAAACAGGTACGACAGCCCGTACTCCCGGCGCAGCCGGGCGATGAGCTCCAGTATCTGAGCCTGAATGGTGACGTCCAGCGCCGACACCGCCTCGTCGGCGATGATGAGCCCCGGCTTCTGGATCAGCGCCGTGCCGATGCACACCCGCTGCCGCTGGCCGCCGGACAGCTCCGACGGGTACATTTTGCCGCACTCCGGCGGCAGGCCAACCAGCTCCATAATTTCCGCCACCCGCCGCCGTACCTCGGCGGCGTCGTATTTCCCGTAGATCCGCAGGGGTTCGGACAATATCCACTCCACCGTGCGGCTGGGGTTCATGGCGCTGGCCGGGTCCTGAAACACCATCTGAGGGCGCTTGCTGTGATGGATGATCTCCCCCTCACAGTCCGGCAGCATCCCCAGAATGGCACGGGCCAGCGTGGATTTACCGGAGCCGGATTCGCCCACCAGCCCCAGTATCTCGCCCCGATACAGGTCAAAGCTCACGTCGTGGAGCACCTGCTGCCGTCCCCGGCGCAGCACGCCGGAGGGCCGATACCACACGTTCAGGTGCCGCACCTCCAGAATGGGTTCGCTGTTCATAGCTTCCTCCTTGTGGGAATGGCGGCAATGAGCCGCTGGGTATAGGGAGCCTGCGGGTGGAAGAAGATCTGCTCCACCGGACCGGTCTCCACGATGCGGCCCTTTTCCATCACCGCCACACGGGTGCAGAGCTTACGCACCACGTGGAGGTTGTGGGAGATGAAGAGGATGGACATCCCCAGCTCCCGGTTCAGCCGCTTCAGCAGGGCCAGTATCTGGGCCTGAATGGTGACATCCAGCGCCGTGGTGGGCTCGTCCGCCAGCAGCAGACGGGGCCGGGCCACAATGGCGGCGGCGATCATCACCCGCTGGAGCATTCCGCCGGAGAGCTCGTGGGGGTACTTGCGATAGACCCCCTCCGGGTCCGGCAGCTCCACGTCCCGCAGAGCCTGCAAGGCCCGCTGCCTCCGCTCCTGCGCCGACAGGTCCGTGTGGACCCGCAGGCACTCCTCCACCTGCTTACCGATCCGCATGGTGGGGTCCATGGCGCTCATAGGCTCCTGAAACACCACACAGATATCCTTGCCCTGAATGGCACGGATGCGCTGGCCGCCGGCGTGGAGCAGATCCTCGCCGTCCAGCAGGATGCGGCCCCGGAAATCCGCCTGCTCCGGCCGCAGCAGGCCAGACACCATCATGGCCGTTACGGTCTTGCCGGAGCCGGATTCGCCCACCAGCCCCATAATTTCACCGTCCTGCACCGTCAGGTCGATGCCCCGTACCGCCTCGTGGTCAGAGGTATGGAACTGCACATGAAGGTCCTTGATCTCCAGCATGGCGCTACCTCCCCCATTTCTTCTGCTGCAGGCCCTCGCCGATGAGGCTGACCCCTAAGATCAGCAGCACGATGACACTGCCGCAGGTGAGCATATACCACGGCGCACGAACCATGTAGCTCTGGGACTCGGACATCATGTAGCCCAGAGACACCTCCGGCGGCTTGACACCAATGCCCAGAAAGCTCATGCTGGCCTCCGCCAGAACGGCGTTGTTAAACCCGATGGCCAGCGTCGGCAGCAGCACCTGCCGGGTGTTGGGCAGGATGTGTACCAGCATGATCCGCAGGTGGCTGGCCCCCATGAGCCGGGCGTTTTTCACATAGTTCATCTCCCGCTGCCGGGCGAACTCCCCCCGGATGACACGGGCGTAGCTGGGGATGAAGGCGATGCCCAGCGCCAGAATGACGTTGTAGGTGCCGAAGCCCAGCAGGGAGATGAACACCAGCGCCAGCAGGATACTGGGAAAGGCGGTGACAGCGTCGTTGACCCGCATCAGCAGCTCGTCCACCAGCCCGCCGAAGTAGCCGGTGAGGGCGCCCACCAGCGTTCCCACCACGGCGCCGATGGTCACGGTGCAGGCGCTGATGAAGAAGGTGGTGCGGGCGCCCACCATGACCCGGCTGAAAATATCCCGGCCGAAATTGTCCGTACCGAACAGGTGCCGCAGGGAGGGCGCAGCGAATTTCTCGCTGCCGGACATGGCCGTGGGGGCATAGGGCGTCCAGAAGCAGCCCACCAGCGCCATGGCCGTGATAATCGCCGTAATGGCAAGGCCGATGCGGAGATAGTGATTCTTTTTCTGGTGCAGCAGCAAGATGCCCGCCCCCCTTTCCATAGAAATTTCTCTTTACAAATGTGTGCGGCTCAATCCGTCAGCCGCAGACGAGGGTCCAGCCGCTGGTTCAGCAGATCCCCCAGCAGGTTCACCAGCACCACCCAGAAGGCCACCAGTACCACAATAGCCTGCACCACCGGATAGTCCCGGTTGGAGATGGAGGTCAGCAGCAGCCGCCCCAGCCCCGGAATGGCAAAGACCTGCTCGATGACCACAGAGCCCGCCACGATATCCGCCACCGTCATGGCCAGAAAGCTCACCACCGGCGGCAGGGCGTTTCGCAGCACATGGAGGTACAGGGTGGCCCGCCGGTCGTTGCCCCGGCTGTACGAGGTGCGGACGTAGTCCTTGCTCATCTCCGCCAACAGCGCCGAGCGCAGCATCTTCACCGTCATGGCGATGCGGGGGATGGCGATGGCGGCAGCGGGGAAGACCAGATAGCCGGCGCTCTGCCAGAAGCTCTCCGCCGGTGAGACGAAGCTCCCCGGCACGAACCACCGCAGCAGCAGGCCGAACAGGTACGTCAGCAGGATGCCGGTAAAGAAGGCCGGCACCGCCATCAGCACCTGATTCACCACCGTCAGGGCCTTATCCAGCGCCCCGCCGCTGTGGCGGGCGGTGAAGAGTCCCAGCGGGATGGACAGCACCACGATCAGCAGAAACGACAGCAGGGTCAAAAGCCCCGTCACGGGAATTTTCCCCTGCAGCATCTGGCTCACCGGCATACTGTAATTGTACGACGAGCCCATGTCCCCCCGGACGAAATCCCCCAGCCAGCTGACGTACCGCTCCAGAAACGGGCGGTCCAGCCCCAGCTCCTGCCGCAGGGCCTCCACCCGCTCCGGGGTGGCCTGTTCGCCCAGCAGCTTGGCGGTGGGGTCGCCGGGAATGATGCGAAAGGCCAGAAAGGCCAAAAATGAGACGATGACCATGGTCAGCAGCATCCACACGATCTTCTTTGCCGCATATTTCATGGTCATCGCCTCATTTCTATGGGGACGGTCTCGCCGTCCTTATTTCACAAAATGCACCGTGGACAGATCCAGCACATAGATGGGGTAGAACTCCAGCCCCGCCAGATTCTGACGCATGGCCACCAGATCCGCCAGATCCTGAATGTACAGGTTGGCGGCGGTGTCGGAGAGCATGGTCTCCATTTGCTTGTAGATCTCCGCCTGCTGCGTGTCGTCGGAGGCGTTCATGGCCTGCGTGAACAGCGCATCGTAGTCGGGATTGTTGTAGTTGACAAAGTTCTTGGCGTGATCCGAGGTAAAGCGCTCCAGCAGCGCACGGGCCGTCATGGCACTGGCATCCAGGCCCACCAGCGTGGCCTGGAAGTCCCGGCCCTTATAGACCTGCTCATGCCACACGCCCCACTCCATGGGCTGGATGGTGACGTTGACGCCCACAGCACGCAGCTGCTCGGCCACCACCTCCGCCGTGTCCATATGGGGCTGATAGTTGGAGGGAACGGAGATGGTCATGTCAAAGCCGTTGGGATAGCCGGCCTGTGCCAGCAGCTCCTTGGCCTTGGCGGGGTCATAGGGGTACTTCTGCACCAGCTCCGGCAGGAAGTACTTGGTGAAGGCCGGATAGATGCTGCTGCCCAGCGCCGTACCGTGGCCGTCAGCGATCATGTCCATGATGCTCTGGCGGTCGATGGCGTAGCACAGGGCCTGACGCACCTGCTGGTTGTCAAAGGGTGCCACGGCGTTGTTCAGATACACCGCCTGTACCAGATTCATGGTACCCTCCAGGATCCGGAAGTCGCTGTCCAGCTGAGCCGTCTGGGACGAGGTCAGATGGGCGCACAGGTCGATGGACTTGCCCTTCAGAGCCGTCACCAGCGCATCGGCGCTCTCGTAAATTTTATAGGTCACCTTATCCAGATAGGCGGGGGTCCCCCAGTAATCGTCAAAGCGCTGGATGACGAAGTTCTCCTGCGGGGAGCGGGACACGTACATGAACGGGCCGGTACCCACGGGATGGGTAGCCTGATCGTCGTAGCCCTTGGGGATGATGGCGCTGGTGAGATAGCTGATGAACTCCAGATCCCGCTGGGCAATGGTGATGGTCACGGTCTTTTCGTCAACGGCCTTGACCTCCTGAATAACAGAAAACGCCGGCACCAGAGGCGTACCCTCCGATGTATCGGCGCAGCGTTCGATGGAATATACCACATCCTCCGCCGTCACCGTTGCGCCATTGTGGAACTTCACACCCTCACGCAGGGTAAAGGTATAAGTCCTTCCGTCCTCAGACAGCTGGTAGCGCTCCGCAACAGCGGGGATCAATTCACCCTTGGAATTGGGCTTTACCAAGCCCTCAAACAGGTTGAACAAGACCTCTCTGGTTCCTGCGGTCACCATCCGGTGAGGGTCAAGACTGTCATCCAGGTCCTTGGCGATGCCAACGGTGATCTCTCCGCCGCTGACTGCTTCGCCGCCGTTATTTCCTTGTCCGCCCTGGCCTTTGCTGCCGTCTCCGCAAGCGGTGAGTACGGTGCAGACCAGTCCCAGCGTCAGGAAAAGAGCCAATAGTCTCTTCTTCATGTCTTCTCCTTCCTTGCCGCCCTTTCGGCGGCAGGCCAGAAATAATGGTCGCCCCCGGCCTGTGTGATCGTGTGGCATCACCCGGCGAGGGCCTGTCGATATGCAGTTGTCGAAGTGCAATGTACCACATTTCCCCACGGTTTGCAAGAGAAAGTTTCGTTTTTGCAAAAAAATGCGGGGAAAGCAGCTCCATCCCCCGGCAAAACCCGGCAGCCCGCAAAAAAGCACCGGCATCCCCTGAGGGGATGCCGGTGCGGGAGCTGCGCTGTCAGTTGGTCTCCGTTGGCGGAGCGGGAGGCTCCTCCGGCGGCATGGGCTCCTGATCCCGGCGGACGTATTCGCAGGCCTCCAGCGGCATATGACGCTTTTCCAGCCGCCGGTCGGTGAGGTACTTTACCAGCGTCTGCAGGCAGGCGAAGATGGGGACGCCCAGGAACATTCCCAGCACCCCGGCAAAGCCGCCGCCTACGGTGATGGCCACCACCACCCAGAAGCTGGAGATGCCGGTGGCATCGCCCAGGATCTTGGGGCCGATGATGTTGCCGTCGATCTGCTGCAGAACGATGATGAACACGATGAAGATCAGGCACTGCTTGGGGCTCACCAGCAGGATCAGGAACGCACTGGGCGCAGCACCCAGGAACGGCCCGAAGAAGGGGATCATGTTGGTGACGCCCACCACCACGCTTACCAGCGGCGTATAGGGCAGTGAGAAGATGGAGCAGCCGATGAAGCACAGAATGCCGATGATGAGGGAGTCCAGCATCTTGCCCCGGACGAAGCCGCTGAAGATCTGATTCGTCTTGCGGGTGGCCCGCACCACCCAGCGGGCCTGCTCCTCCTGCAGGAGGGCATACAGCAGCTTGCAGCACCGGGCCAGACTCTTCTCCTTCATGGCCAGCAGGTACACGGAGATGATGATGCCCACCAGGAAGTTGGTGGTGAAGGTCACAAGACCCCAGATGCCTGTCCAGATGCCGCCGGTGATGGTGGTGAGCATCTGCTGGGCGCCGGGCAGTACCTGCTCCGTCAGCACCTTCATGAGGTCATTGTAGTAGTTCTCCAGATTCGTCTCCATCCAGCCGGCGATCTCCGGGTTCTTCTCCAGCAGATTGGTGACCCAGACATATATCTTATTATAGTAGCTTTCGGCGTTGTTGATAAGCATGGCCACGCTGTCGATGAGCTGGGGGATCAGCACGCTCATCAGCAGATACAGCAGGTACGCCACCACGGCCCACGTCAGCAGGATACTGACACCCCGCAGCAGACCGCCCCTGATCTTGGGCTCCTGTCCCTTGCTCAGCCGCTTCAGCCCCTTACGGATCAAGCCCTCGATCCAGTTGACGATGGGTGCCAGCAGATAGGCCATGGCGAAGCCGTACAGCACCGGGGCCAGCACCGTCACCAGCTTGCTCAGATAGCGCTGGAGGGTGCCGTTCATATAGAATGTATCGTAAAAGGCAAGGATGGCGCAAACGGTGAGAAACACCGTCAGGCCCCATTTGAAATAGTGGCTTTTTTGCTGCTTCATGGGTGGACTCCTTCCGCCGAAGTAGGTACGCACAACGTACCATAATATCTTATATCATACCGAAAGCCCGCCGCCAATGCAAGTCCGCCGGGTAAATTTTTCTTTAAGAATGTGTTCAGAAACTGTTCGAGCCTCCCCCGCAGCCCCATTGCTTTTTCCGGCAGAGAGGAGTATAATAAAAGTGCTATGCTGTCTTCTGCGGAAACACAAAACCGAGAACCGTGTGCAAAAGAGGAGAACCGGTATGGATAAAAAGCTTCTGTTTATCGTCAATCCACGTGCGGGGCGCACCAAGTCCTTTGCACCGCTGTTTGATGCGGTGGCCTGCTTTTCCAAGGCGGGCTATCTGGTGAAGGTATTCCTCACCGAGGGCCGTGGAGACGCCACCCGTGCGGCGGCGGAGCTGGGCGGAGCATACGATCTGGTGGTCTGCGCCGGCGGCGACGGCACCTTCAACGAGATGGTGTCCGGCCTGATGCAGCTGCCTGAGTGTCCAGAGGTGGGCTATCTCCCCAACGGCAGCACCAACGACTTTGCCGCCAGCCTGCATATCCCCGCCACGCCGCTGAAGGCGGCGGAGAGCATCGTAAACGGCCACCCCTTCTATCTGGATGTGGGCCGCCACAACGACCGATACTTTGCCTATGTGGCTTCCTTCGGGGCCTTTACCCGCAGCTCCTACTCCGTGCCACAGGCCACCAAGAACGCTCTGGGTCACTTCGCCTATATTCTGGAGGGCATGAAGGATCTGGACTCCCTGCGGCCCTACCGCTGCCGGGTGGAGACGGGGGAGGAGACCTTCGAAGGGGAGTTCATCTTCGGAGCCGTGTGCAACTCTACCTCTCTGGGCGGCATCATGAAGCTGGACCCCAGCCGGGTGCAGATGGACGACGGAGCCTTTGAGTTGCTGCTGCTGCGGATGCCCAAGACGGCCATCGACCTGCAAAGCCTCATCGCCGCCATCAGCCGCATGGACTACAACGGCCCCGGCGTCATTTTCCGCCATGTACAGCAGGTGACCGTCACCACCGCCGAGGACCTGCCCTGGTCGCTGGATGGGGAGTACGCCCCCAGCGCCCCCCGTGTAGAGCTGCGGAACCTCCCCGGTGCCATCCCCCTGATGCTGTGCCGGTGAGTGGGTGAAGGAGAACCTGTGAAAAAGCCGAACAGACGCCGTCTGTTCGGCTTTTGTGCGGGGCGGAGGATACTCCTCTTGTGTTTCGGCAAAGTTTCGCTACCCTTTTTCAAGCTTCTATGTTAATATATAGTCGTATTTTTTGAGTGCCGGGCGTAGAACAACAAACCGGAAGAAATACCGCCGCCGATCGGACCTCTTCAACAAAGCGAAAGCGGCAGCGTGGCTGTTACTGAGTCAATTCCCGTTACGGCTGATAACAAGCGGGGCTCTTGAGAGTAAAGGAAGCTTTGAAACCATCGGTTTCAAACGGCTCTTTTGCCCACTTTTCCAGCTGCTGGGAAAAGTGGGCCGCCGGAGGCACAAAATGCAGAGTTTTTCTTTTGGGAGCCGATTTCATAGAATGATCCCGGAAAATTTTATATAATTCACACGGCAAAGGATGTGGACCTATGATCTTTCAGCGCAAGGGCGGCGGCGTCAGCTGGCTGCTGGTGGGGCTGGGCAACCCCGGCTCCAAATACGAGAGTACCCGCCACAACATGGGCTTTCTGGCGGTGGACGGGCTGGCCCGGCGGAAGGGCTTCCGCTTCAATAAGCTGCGCTTCCGGGCGTGGACGGCGGAGTGGATGGTGAACGGGGAAAAGGTGCTGGTGATGAAGCCCCAGACCTACATGAACCTCTCCGGCGAATCCGTAGGCGAGGCGGCCCGGTTCTATAAGATCCCGGCGGACCACGTGGTGGTCATCTCCGACGATATCTCCCTGCCGGTGGGTAAGCTCCGCATCCGCACCGGCGGCAGTGCCGGCGGCCACAACGGCCTGAAGAACATCATCCAGCATCTGGGAACCGATCAGTTCCCCCGCATCAAGGTGGGGGTAGGCGCTCCGGGGCAGGCGGGCTATGACGTGGTGGACTGGGTCATCGGCCGCCCTCTGGGCGAGGATCAGAAGGTGCTGATGGAGGCGCTGGACCGTGCCGGTGACGCTGCGGAGGTATTGATCTCGCAGGGGCCTGACCGGGCCATGAACCGGTTCAACTGATTCATTTGCTTTACCTTTGAAGGGAAGTTTTCCGACAGCCTTTTCGGTTTTGCCTCCGGCGGCCCATCATCCTTTTTGTCTCCGACGGCATACTTTTTGCCAACAGCAGCAAAAAGTATGAAAAAAATGCCGCCAGAAACCGATGGTTTCTGGACTTCCTTTTGTGTGCAAGAGTTGCTTCCTAAATTCCGCCGAAGCAGGGAATCGGCGTTCTTCTACTCACGCTGCCGCTACATTGGGTGGTTGAAGGGGGTAGTTCTTCTACCGGGGGAATCCATACTCCCAAGCGGCAGAACCACCAGTTTCTTCATCTGGGCGGGAGCGGCAGCGGGGCTGCTGCTGAGTCAATTCCCACGACATCTCATATCGAACGAAACTCTTGAAGGTAAAGGAAATCCAAAAACCATTGGTTTCTGCTGGCGTTCTTTGGTGCCTTTCTGCCCGGAGACAGACACACATCATTTTTCACGCATATTTCTCTGCTTTTTCAGGTAACTTACAGCATAGGGGCGTATACTGACGTATACGCCCCCCGAAGGCGTTCCCGTCCCATGTACACCGGGAACGGACATTTCATCATCGGAAGGAGGCGGCAGGATGGAAGCTCTGCTGCGGGAGCTGTGGCAGCTCCGGGAGATACAGGAGCTGGCGCAGCTTATGGAGAGCGGCGGCCCGGCGCTGGTGACGGGCCTGAGTCCGGTACACCGGGCCATGACGGCGGCAGCGCTGCGGCTGAAGTCCGGGCGGCCCCTGCTGATGCTCTGCGCCGACGAGGGGGAGGCCCGGCGGCAGGCGGCGGACCTGCGGTCCCTCACCGGCCGGGAGCCTGTCCTGCTGACGGGCCGGGAGCTCCACTGGCGGGAGCTGGCGGCGGTGAGCCGTCAATGGGAATACCGGCGGTTGGAGGCCCTGTACCGCATCCGGCAAGAGGAGTCCCCGGTGATCGTCACCACCGCCGATGCACTGGCCCTGCGGTGCATCCCCCCGCAGGTGCTGGAGCGGTGCAGCTTCACCCTTCGCTCCGACGGGCGGTATCAGGTGGAGGAGCTGGCCCGTCAGTTGACGGCGGCGGGCTACACCCGTACGGAGCAGGTGGAGGGGCCGGGGCAGTTCGCCCTGCGGGGCGGTATTCTGGACGTCTACTCCCCCGGCGCCGAGGCCCCGGTGCGATGCGAATTTTTTGACGACGAGGTGGACTCGCTGGGCTTCTTCGACGTCGCCACCCAGCGGCGGACGGAGAACTGCCGGGAGGCGCTGCTGCTGCCGGCCGGCGAGGTGCTGCCCCTGTGGCGGGACGGTGCGGCGGAGGAGACCGCCGAACGGCTGGAGACGCTGGCGGGACGGATGAAGGATAAGCCCGTGGCCCGGCAGCTGCGGTCGGATGCCGACCTGCTGCGTCAGGGTATCGTCCCCAACGGCAGCGACCGGTTTCTGGCGGCGGTATACCCGGAGATGGTGACGGCCATGGACTATCTGCCTGCGGGGTGTCTGGTGTGCGTCAGCGAGAGCGGACGCACGGCGGAGGCCCTGAAGGGCTGGCTGGGCCAGCTGAAGGCGGACGTCACCTCCGCCATGGAGAGCGGCATCCTGTGCGGCCCCATGGCAGAGGCAGCTCTGTCAGAGACGGACTTTGCCCGGCAGCTGGAGCGCTTCCCCGTGTGCCAGCTGGAGAGCCTGCCCACCAGCCGGTATCTGCTGGCCCCCAAGGCCCTGCTGCAGATCGATGCCCGGCAGCTGTCCGGCTACGGTGGATCGCTGGAGACGGCGGTGACGGATCTGACCCACTATCTCACCAGCGGCTGCCGGGTGGTGGTGCTGTGCGGCGGACAGGTGCGGGCCAGAAATCTGCTGGAGCTGCTGGAGGCCCGGAGGATCCCGGCGGCACTGGATCTGGAGGGGGAGCGCTCCCCGGTGCGGAATGTGGTGCTCATTACGCTGGGTACTCTGTCCGCCGGATGCGAGTACCCGGCCCTGCAGCTGGCGGTGCTGACGGAGGGTCAGCTGACCACGCCGCTGGCAGGCAAGGCCAAAAAGGCCCGCCCCAAGCGGGACAGCAATCAGCAGAAGCTCCAATCCTACGCTGACCTGACCCCCGGCGATCTGGTGGTGCATCAGCACCACGGCATCGGCCGCTTCGTGGGAATGATCCGGATGCCCACCGACGGGGTGGAGAAGGACTACATCAAGATCGCCTATGCCGGCAGCGACTGCCTGTATGTGCCGGCCACGGCGCTGGATCTGGTGAGCAAGTATATCGGGGCCGGGGAGGATACCGAGCACACCCGGCTCAATAAGCTGGGCGGCACGGAGTGGGCCAAGACCACCCACCGGGCCAAGGCAGCCGCCAAGGATCTGGCGGAGGGCCTCATCAAGCTCTACGCCCAGCGCCAGCGGGAGGCGGGCCACGCCTTCTCCCCGGACTCCCCGTGGCAGCAGGAGTTCGAGGACGCCTTCGACTACACGGAGACCGACGATCAATTACAGGCCATCCGGGAGATCAAGGCGGATATGGAAAAGCCCATACCCATGGACCGGCTGCTGTGCGGCGATGTGGGCTACGGCAAGACGGAGGTGGCCCTGCGGGCGGTGATGAAGTGCATCCTGGACGGCAAGCAGGCTGCCATTCTGGTACCCACCACGGTGCTGGCCCAGCAGCACTATGCCACCGCCATGAACCGCTTCCGCTCCTTCCCGGTGACGGTGGAGGTGCTGAGCCGGTTCCGCACCCCCAAGCAGACCAAGGACATTCTGGAGCGGGCGGCGCAGGGAAAGATCGACTTGCTCATCGGCACCCATCGCCTGCTGGCGAAGAATCTGGTGTTCAAGGATCTGGGGCTGCTCGTCATCGACGAGGAGCAGCGCTTCGGCGTGACCCACAAGGAGAAGCTCCGGGAGCGGGTGCGTCAGGTGGACACCCTGACCTTATCCGCCACCCCCATTCCCCGGACGCTGAACATGGCCCTGTCGGGCATTCGGGATATGTCCACCATCGAGGAACCCCCCAGAGACCGCCAGCCGGTGCAGACCTACGTCATGGAGCACGAGTGGCCCGCCGTGGCGGAGGCCATCCGGCGGGAGCTGAACCGGGGCGGACAGGTCTACTACCTGCATAACCGGGTGGAGAACATCGAGTCCACCACCGGACGGCTGCGCCAGTGGCTGGGGGAGGACGTGCGCCTCGCCATGGCCCACGGCAAGATGTCCGAGCAGGAGCTGAGCCGGGTGATGCAGCAGATGGCCGACGGCGAGGTGCAGGTGCTGGTCTGTACCACCATCATCGAGACGGGCATCGATATCCCCAACGTGAACACCCTCATCATCGAGGACGCCGACCGGCTGGGGCTGGCGCAGCTGCACCAGATCCGGGGCCGCATCGGGCGCTCCTCCCGCCGGGCCTACGCCTATCTCACCTACCGCCCCGGCAAGGTGCTGACGGAGGTGGCCAGCAAGCGGCTGTCCGCCATCCGGGAATACGTGGACTTCGGCGCAGGCTTCCGCATCGCCATGCGGGATCTGGAGATCCGGGGCGCCGGGAATCTGCTGGGGCCTGAGCAGTCCGGCTACATGATGAGCGTGGGTTATGATATGTACCTGAAGCTGCTGAACGACGCCGTGCTGGAGCAGCAGGGGAAGGGCCGGGAGATCCGGCCGGAGTGCTCTGCCGACCTGACGGTGGCGGCGTACATCCCGGAGCGGTATGTCCCCTCCGACCGGCAGCGGATGGACCTGTACCGGCGCATTGCCGCCCTGCGGGATAACGATGCGGCGGCGGACCTCATCGACGAGCTGACGGACCGCTATGGCGACCCGCCCCGGCCGGTGACGGCGCTGCTGGATGTGGCGCTGCTGCGGGCGGCAGCCGCCGACACCGGGGTGACGGATATTACCCAGAAGGGCCAGACACTGCTGCTGAGCCTGGGCCAGCGGATGGATGTCCCCAGTCTGATGGCGGTATGCACTCTGCCTGCCTACCGCAGCCGCCTGCTGCTGTCGGCGGGGGAGCATCCCAAGCTGACGCTGCACCTGAAGCCCGGCGAGGAGGCGCTGGACGCCGCCGGGCATCTGGTGGAAGCCCTGTCTCTCAAACGCAAGGAAATTTCGGGCGAAACGCCCGCAGAAGGAGGAACCCTATGAAACGTTTTGCTGCGATGCTGGCGGTCTCGGTGCTGATGGTGCTGTGGATCGCCTCCGGTGACCGGATGAGCTCCGGCCAACGAACGGACGGCCTTTATTACGAGGTCACCGGCATCCATCCGGACGCCGTGCTGATGCGCATCAACGGCGAGGACATCTCGGCGGAGGAGTACCTGTACTGGCTGGCCTATGACTGTGAGTACCTGACCTCCTATGTGCCGAATCTGGATTTCAGCGCCGAGGTGTCCAACGGCATGACCTACGGCTCCTATGCCAAGGCCGACGCCGTGGAGACGGTGAAGCTCTACGCCCTGCTGCGGCAGTGGGCCAAACAGTACAATGTATCGCTGACGGAGGAGGACGAGGCCCGGCTTCAGCAGCAGCGGCAGCAGTATGTCACCTACTACGGCGGCGAGGAGGGCTATCAGCAGCAGCTGCAGCTGCTGGGCATCAGCGAGGATACCTTCGACAGCATCAACCGGATGTACCTGCTGTATGCACGGATTCACGATCTGTATACCGCCGACGGCAGCGCCATGCACCCCACGCAGGAGGCCATCGACGCCTTCGCTCAGGAAAAGGGCTACGTAACGGTGAAGCTGCTGTACTGGCCCGCCTCCGGCGGTGAGAACTCTCAGGCGCAGGCAGAGGACTTCGCCGCCCGGCTGGCCACCGCCGAGGATAAGGATGCCCTGTATGCGGAGATGGCCCAGCAGTTGGGCATCGAGGCCGGGGACACCGGCCGCACCTTCAGCGCCGAGACGCTGGGGGATACCCTGTCCGCCGCCTTCTCTGCGCTGGAGCCGGGACAGGTCAGCGATGTCATTGCCACCGATGAAGGCTGGTATGTGGCCATCGGCCAGACGCTGGACGAGGGCTCCGTGCTGGACGAGATGTTCACGGAAAACGTGACTCAGGCCCGCAGCGAGCTGACGGTGGAATACAACCAGGGCCTCTATGACAAGCTGGACGCCGGGGACTTTTACAGCCGTCTCACGGCCCGGCAGTCCGAGCTCAGCAGCCAGTTCAGCTCCGGCAGCGCCGATCCCGGCACGGACAGCGGTACGGGCAGCAGTACGGACAGCGATAACTCCGGCGAAAAGGAGGGCGGCAGCACCGGCTCCGGGGACTGATTTTCTCCCGAAACAAGGGAACTCTGGAATTATTTCCTATTTTTATGAGATTCTCCCCTTGACTATTTTGCTAAAAATGGTACGATAGATAAGGTAATGGAAACCAAGGCAAATCGGAAAGCCAAAAAGGGACCCAAAACAAATTAGGAGGAAAAGATACTATGAAAGACTTGTACGTCGTCAACTGCTGCAGAACCGCTATCGGTTCTTTCGGCGGTTCCCTGAAGAACACCCCCGCCACCGAGATGGGCGCCATCGTGGTGAAGGAGGCCCTGAAGCGGGCCAACGTTGCTCCCGAGAACGTGGATGAGCTGATGTTCGGCTGCATCCTGACCGCCGGTCTGGGCCAGAACGTGGCCCGTCAGGTCTCCGTCAAGGCCGGTATCCCCTACTCCGTTCCCGCCTACACCATCGGCATGGTCTGCGGCTCCGGCATGAAGTCCGTCATCGAGGGTGCCCGTGCCATCCTGTCCGGCGATGCCAACATCGTGGTCTGCGGCGGTACCGAGAACATGAGCGCTGCTCCCTTCGCCTCCCCCGATGCCCGCTGGGGCGCCCGCATGGGTGACAAGAAGATCGTGGACACCATGATCCGTGACGGTCTGTGGGATGCTTTCAATAACTATCACATGGGTACCACTGCCGAGAACATCAATGATATCTGGGGCATCACCCGCCGTGAGCAGGACGAGTTCGCCGCTGCCTCCCAGCAGAAGACCGAGGCCGCTCAGGCCGCCGGCCGCTTCGACGACGAGATCGTTCCCGTCCCTGTGAAGGTCAAGAAGGAGATCGTGGAGTTCAAGCGTGACGAGTTCCCCAAGGCCGGTGTCACCGCCGACGGCATCGCCAAGCTGCGTGGCGCTTTCCCCGTTGGTCCTGAGTCCCCCAACCCCGAGGTCGTTCACACCTTCGAGGTCACCGGCGCCAAGGAGACCGAGGACAAGGGTACCCAGCGTGTCACCGCCGCCAACGCCTCCGGCATCAATGACGGCGCTGCCGCCATCGTGCTGGCTTCTGCCGAGGCTGTGGAGAAGTACGGCCTGAAGCCCATGGCCAAGCTGGTTGGCTGGGGCCAGGGCGGCGTGGATCCCAAGATCATGGGCGTTGGCCCCGTGCCTGCCTCCCGTGCCGCTATGGCTAAGGCTGGCCTGACCATCGACGACATCGACCTGGTTGAGGCCAATGAGGCCTTTGCCGCTCAGTCCATCGCCGTGGCCCGTGAGCTGCACTTCGATATGAGCAAGGTCAACGTCAACGGCGGCGCCATCTCTCTGGGCCACCCCGTGGGCGCTTCCGGCGCTCGTATCATCGTCACCCTGCTGCATGAGATGCAGAAGCGTCCCGAGGCCAAGCGTGGTCTGGCTACGCTGTGCATCGGCGGCGGCATGGGCGTTGCCACCATCTACGAGAAGTGCTGAGGCGCTGAGGCGTAACAAGAATCAAAAGAGCCGGGGACGGAGCTTCCGTCCCCGGCTCTTTCATCGGCAGACCTGCGCCGGTGCATAAAAAATCTGCCGGAAGTCCTCTCCCGGCAGATTTTTTATGCAGTGCGTTATTCCATGTCCACGGAGATGTGGTCGGTGCCGTGGGCCTCGAACTCCCCCAAATAGGCGTTCATGCGGTTCATGACCTCGTCGTAATTCTCCTCCGTGATGGGGGGATCATCCATGTCCCGCAGGGCCAGCTCCTGCGCCAGTATCTCGAAGAAGGTGGTGTCCTCATAGGCCATGATGGCCTCGTGGATGCCGCCCTCGGCAAAGGCCTGTGAGGGGATCAGCTGCCCCTGATACAGCTCCGTCAGCGGCGCCATCCCATGGGCCAGACACTGGGAGAACACCAGACTCTCCACCTCATCATACTGGCGGATGCGATCGTCGCCGCGGGTAGAATTGAGGATCCAGTTGCCGATATACACCAGATCCAGCAGACGCCGGAACTGCTTCTCTGTCATTTTGATCTCCATACGGATACACCTCCACGCCGCCGAAGGGGCCTTTACTGTATGCAACAGTATAACAGACCCGGCGGGAAAATACCACTGAAAAAACCGGGGAAATCCGCCAAATTTTCACTTGAGAAAGGAGAGCTTCCATAGTATAATATGATTGTTTTATTATGCAGCGTGATACACTGCGGCGTCACGGGGATGCCGGAAAGGAGGCCCAGTCATGGACCAACGGCCCATCGGAGTGTTCGACTCCGGTCTGGGGGGGCTGACCGCCGTGCGGGAAATGCGGCGGCTGATGCCCTCTGAAAACATTATATACTTCGGAGACACGTCCCGTGTCCCCTATGGCGGGCGCTCGCCGGAGATCCTGCTGAAATACGCCCGGCAGGACGTCCACTTCCTGCGCTCCTTCGATATTAAGGCAGTGCTGGTGGCCTGCGGCACCGTATCCACCACGGCCCTGCCCCAGCTGCAGGCGGAGAACGACCTGCCCATTCTGGGGGTGGTGGAGCCCGCCTGCCGGAAGGCGGCGGCCATGACCCGGAACCGGCGGGTGGGCCTCATTGCCACCGCTGCCTCCGTCCGCAGCGGCGCCTATGAGCGGACGCTGCACCGGCTGGATGAAACCATCCACGTGGTGAGCCGGGCCTGCCCGCTGCTGGTGCCACTGGTGGAAAACGGCCGCTATCAGCCCGGCGACGTGGTCATTGAGACGGTGGCCCGTGAGTATCTGGAGCCTCTGCGGCAGGAGGGGCTGGACGTGCTGATCCTGGGCTGCACCCACTATCCCCTGCTGACGGATATCATCCGGGAGATCATGGGGCCGGAGGTGTCGCTGGTGAACGCCGGCGCAGAGTCCGTCCACACCCTGCATGATGCGCTGGCCCGGCGGCAGCTGCTGGCCCCGGAGGGGACCGGACAGGCGCTGCTGTGTACCAGCGACCGGCCGGAGGGCTTCGGTCAGATGGCCCGCCGCTTCCTGCAGGAGGAGCCTACGGCTCCCGTGCGGCTGGTGGACATCGAGCGATACTGAGGAGGCCGTCATGGAAGGAAATGTGAAGGTCCATGTGGAGAGCCGCACCCGGCTCCCGGACATGGAGGATGTGCTGCACTTCCGGGGCAGCGGCACGCTGGAGCGCACCCCGTCGGGGTGGCAGCTGCGGTATCAGGCCCGCAGCGATGAGGACGGCAGCCTCATGACCTCGGAGCTGTGGCTGGAGGACTGCGGCTGCGTGACTCTCCGCAGCGGCAACAGCTACCGGATGCGGCTGGACCCCACCGCCCCCACTGCCCTGCACCTGCCCACGGAGGAGGGCGTGCTGGCGCTGGACGTAGCCGCCCATGAGCTGCTGTGGGAGTTGGAGCAGGAGAAACAAGGACACATTACGCTGGATTATTCCCTGCACATGGGACAGACGCCGGTGTCGGCGCTGACGGTCCGGCTGGAGCTATATCAAGAATGAAGGAGGACCCCGCAATGAATATGATCCAAAGCGCAAAGGACCAGGTGCTGGCCCTGACCACCGCCGCCTATCAGAAGGCGGCCGCCGCCGGCCTGCTGCCGGAGGGCGTGACGGTGACCCCCTCGGTGGAGATCCCCAAGGATACCGCCAACGGCGACTATACCACCACCTTCTGCCTGGCTGCTGCCAAGGCCATGAAGATGAACCCCCGGCAGGTGGCCCAGATCCTGACGGAGCAGATGGATCTGACGGACACCTATTTCACCTCCGTGGAGCTGGCCGGCCCCGGCTTTCTGAACTTCCGGCTGGGCAGCCGCTGGTTCGGCGATACCGTGGCCTGTGTGGAGGCGGAGGGCGCCGACTACGGCCGCAACGACACGCTGACCGGAAAGAAGTACATGGTGGAGTTCGTCTCCGCCAACCCCACCGGCCCCATGCACATGGGCAACGCCCGTGGCGGCGTGCTGGGCGACACGCTGGCCTCCGTACTCCAGAAGTCCGGCGCCGACGTGTGGCGGGAGTTCTACGTCAACGACGCCGGCAACCAGATCGATAAGTTTGCCCGGAGTCTGGATGCCCGGTATCAGCAGCTGATCCGTGGCGAGGACGCCGTGGAGTTCCCGGAGGACGGCTATCATGGCGACGATATCCGGGAGTTGGCCCGGCTGTTTTATCAGCAGGAGGGCGAGAAGTATCTGGACTGCGACGAAAAGACCCGGCACGATGCGCTGGCCAAATTCGGTCTGGATCACAACATCCCCAAGATGAAGGTCGATCTGGCCCGGTACGGCATCCAGTACGACGCATGGTTCTTCGAGTCCACCCTCCACGAGAGCGGCTATGTGGCAGACTCCGTGAAGGCGCTGACCCAGCGGGGCTATACCTATGAGAAGGACGGCGCTCTGTGGCTGGCCACCAGCCGGATCCTGGCGGAGAACCTGAAAAAGGCCGGCAAGTCCGACGAGGACATCGAGAAGCTGGGCCTGAAGGACGACGTGCTGCGCCGTGCCAACGGTTTTTACACCTACTTTGCCGCCGACATTGCCTATCACCGCAACAAATTCGCCGTCCGGGGCTTCGATAAGGTCATCAACGTGTGGGGCGCCGACCACCACGGCCATGTGGCCCGCCTGAAGGGTGCCATGGACGCTTTGGGGCTGGACGGTGAGCACCGGCTGGATATCGTGCTGATGCAGCTGGTGAAGCTGGTGCGGGACGGTGAGGTGGTGCGGATGTCCAAGCGCACCGGCAAGGCCATCAGCCTGACGGACCTGCTGGACGAGATCCCCGTGGACGCCTGCCGCTACTTCTTCAACGCCAAGCCGGAGACGCAGATGGAGTTCGATCTGGGTCTGGCCGTCCGGGAGGACAGCGAGAACCCGGTGTACTATGTGCAGTACGCCCACGCCCGCATCTGCACCCTGCTGAAGAATCTGGAGGCTGAGGGCTATACCGTCCCGGCCGCCGATGCCGTGGATTTCAGCCTCCTGACCGACGAGACGGAGCAGGCCCTCATCAAGCAGATCGCCTCCTATGGTCAGGTGGTGCTGCTGGCGGCACGGGACTACGACCCCAGCCACATCAACCGCTACCTCACCGCTCTGGCGGCGGCGTTCCACAAATTCTACGCCGCCTGCCGCATCAAGGGCGAGGAAGAGCCGGTGCTGCTGGCCCGGCTGAAGCTGGCGGATACCACCCGTGCGGTGCTGAAAAACGCCATGACCCTCATTGGCTGCAGCGCCCCGGAGAAAATGTAAGAGGACCCTGCATCAGCAATTTCTGCAGATACGGTCGATCCCTGCATAGAAAAGGAACCCCTGCGGCGAGGCCGCAGGGGGTTCCTTTTTAGGCTGCGAATGGACGCAGCGCCCGTCGCCGCATCGCACCCATCCGAAAAGATTTCCCCAAACGGGAGAAGCATCTTGTGTTTGCACGGAACTGGCAGTACGATCCATATAGATAAGACAGACAGCTTATGGGAAGGCCGCTGACGGCGGCCTTTTGAAAGCACGGAAGTTAGCCTATTCTAACCGAAGGGAGTTGACCGGATGTGGAGGAACAAAGCTGCGTGCTGCTGGAAAACGGCAGACGGATCAGCGCATTTGCATCGCTGCTGCCATTTATGAGAGGAACCGCCCTGACCTCTGGCCCGAGCATAAAAAACCGGCAGGCCCCCTGTGGCGCCTGCCGAGTTATGGTGCGGGCGGCGGGACTCGAACCCGCACGCCGTATGGCAATGGAACCTAAATCCATCGAGTCTACCAATTCCACCACGCCCGCATACAGTAGTCAGTATAGCACACCCACCGCCGTTACTCAAGCAAAAATCCCCGCCGCCGCAGAAAAATCTCCCCCGGCGGCGAAAAAAGTTTCGTATTTTCCAGAAACTGTGATACAATACAAGGCAAAGAATACCGGCATCCTGCGGGATGCCTGATACAGGAGGAACCACCATGCAAGTGACCGAACGTTTTTTGAAATACGTCTCCTTTGACACCACCTCCAGCGAGACGTCCGACACCGTCCCCACCACCGCCCACCAGAAGGAGCTGGGCCGGTATCTGGCCGACGAGCTGGCCCGTCTGGGGCTGGAGAACGCCCACATGGATCAGTTGGGCTACGTCTACGCCGTCCTGCCCGCCACGCCGGGTCAGGAGCACGTCCCGGCGCTGGGTCTCATCTCCCACATGGATACCTCTCCCGCCGTCAGCGGCGCCGACATCCACCCCCAGATCGTCACCTATCAGGGCGGCGACCTGCCGCTGGCCAAGACCGGCTGCCTGCGGGTGAAGGACTTCCCCTTCCTCAGCCGCTACGTGGGGCAGCAGCTCATCGTCACCGACGGCACCACCCTGCTGGGCGCCGACGACAAGGCCGGCGTGGCGGAGATCGTCACCGCCTGCGAGTACCTGCTGGCCCACCCGGAGATTCCCCACCGCACCGTGGCCGTCTGCTTCACCCCCGACGAGGAGGTGGGCAAGGGTACCGACCACTTTGACCCCGCCAAATTCCCCGCCAAGGCCGCCTATACCGTGGACGGCGGCGAGCTGGGCGAGATCGAGTACGAGAACTTCAACGCCGCCGCCGTGACCCTCACCGTCCACGGCGTCAACATCCACCCCGGCTCCGCCAAGGATAAGATGAAAAACGCCGTCCTCATGGCCCACCAGTTCATCTCCCTGCTGCCGGAGGCGGAGACTCCCGCCCACACCGAGGGCTACGAGGGCTTCTACCACGTCACCGACGTCTCCGGCAACGAGACGGAGGTGGTGCTCCACGCCATCATCCGTGACCACGACCGTGAGAAGTTCGAGGCCCGCAAGACCTTCGTGGAAAACGCCGTCCGCTACCTCAACGGCGTTTGGGGCGAGGGTTCCTTCCAGCTGGAGCTGAAGGACAGCTACTATAATATGAAGGAAAAGCTGCTGCCCCACATGGAGCTCATCGACAACGCCTGCGCCGCCATGCGGGCCGTGGGCGTGGAGCCGGAGATCGTTCCCATCCGGGGTGGCACCGATGGAGCCCGCCTCTCTTGGGAGCGGGATATCCCCTGCCCCAACCTCTGCACCGGCGGCGCCAACTTCCACGGCGTCCATGAGTTTGTCCCCGTGGCCTCCATGGAGAAAATGGTGCAGGTGCTGGTGGAGCTGGTCCGCTGCTGATCCTGCCCATATACCGCCTGAGCGCCCCTCTCTCTGCGAGAGGGGCGCTTTATGTGAAATCGCTGTAAAACCGCTATGTAAAAAACGGCAAAAAAATGTCAACTCCTCTTGCAATTTGCCGTAAGGAGTGCTAACATGCGTGTATAGACAGTGTGCCGAACCGCCCATGGGCGGTTATCGTTTCAGGCGAAACGATAAGGAGTTATTCCCCGTGCGAGCGCTCCATCGGTCACACGCAAAAAATAGGAGGAGATACTTATGACAAACCGCAAGAGCACCAAACGGGCCTTGCTGGGCAGCATCATGGCCATGGTTCTGTGCCTGGCCATGCTGGTAGGCGCTACCTTCGCATGGTTCACCGACACCGCAAGCACCGGTGTCAACAAAATTCAGGCCGGTAATTTGGATATCGAGATTCAGGATGAGACTGGCAAGGCGATCGACACTCTGGCATGGGCAACGAAAGACGGTACCGCTTTCGCCGAAGATGGAAAAACGCCCCTGTGGGAGCCGGGCTGCACCTACACCCTGACCCCCTTCCAGATCGTCAACAAGGGCAATCTGGCCCTGAAGTATAAGATCGTCGTCACCGGTCTGGAGGGCGACACTGGCCTGCTGAAGGTCATCAAGTTCACCTATAAGACTGGCGAGGAAACCTTTGACATGAACACCGAGGGCCATCTGACTGCCAACGGCGGTGCTTCCAAAGTGATCACCGTATCCGCCCATATGGACGAGGCCGCCGGCAACGAGTACATGGATAAGACGCTGGAGGGTGTCAAGTTCACCGTCTACGCCACGCAGGACACCGTGGAGAGCGACAGCTTCAATAACACCTATGACGAGAACGCCACTTACCCTGTGGTGAACGTTACGGAACTGAAGGAGGCTCTGACCAACGGCGGCGTCGTGGCTGTTACCAAGGACATCCAGACCAACAACATTGAGGATACGGCGGCGGCCCGCATCGTCATCTCCCAGCCCACCACACTGAATCTGGAGAAGAAGATCATCACCCCCGATAACATGGGCAACAACAATACGAACTTCTGCGCCCTTATCGTCGATGCGGATACCACCATCAATGCGGGCGAGAACGGCGGCATTGATACCGGCATCAACGGCGGCTATGGCATCAACGTCCGGAATGGTGCAACCCTCACCATCAACGGCGGCTACTATTACGGCGGCGGTACTGCTGTGCAGGTCCAGAAGGGTACCCTCATCATCAACGGCGGTACCTTCGCCTGCGAGCCGTACAGCAACCCGACTTACGGTTACAACTTCTTGATCAACTGCTTGGACAGCGCTTACAAGAATGGTACGGCTAAGGTCGTCATTCAGGGCGGTACGTTTATCAACTTCGACCCGTCCAACTGCACGGCCGAGGGTGCCGGCACCAACTTCGTGGCCGATGGCTACAAGGTCGTGTCTGAGACTCAGACCAACGGCGATGTTTGGTACACCGTGGTCAAGGGCTAAGCCTACCGCTGCAAGTTAGACTCTGATATTTTTCCATACAAAAGGGCGCTCTCCCCACCGGGGAGAGCGCCCTTTTCCCGCCTTGCCCCCCTGTCATTCCGAGACCAGTCCGCAGACTGGTCGTGGGGATCCGTACTCCCCCAGCGGTAGACCCACACGCCCCTTCACGTGAGAGGGAGCGGCAGCGGGTTTGTTGCACAGTCGATTCCCTTTACGGCCCATAACGAACGCAACTCTTGAGAGGAAAGAAAGTCCGGAAACCATCGGTTTCTGGCGGCGTTTTTTGCATACTTTTTGTCGCTGTTGACAAAAAGTATGCCGTCGGAGACAAAAAGAAAGGACTGCTGGGAAAAGTATGCCACCGGCGGCGCTTCGGCGATTCGGAACACCGTCGTGTCAGCCGGTTTCCAGC
>ERZ833963.1532-NODE-1532-length-27047-cov-8.777267_pt1 | contig 27047 bp, 21 predicted proteins | sample MGYA00519693_ERZ833963 | MGnify/ENA primary metagenome ERZ833963 (study PRJEB31850, sample SAMEA3708748) | human gut metagenome | biome: human gut; feature: human-associated habitat; material: faeces | place: China | collected 2014 ... | reverse complement strand
ATCTTCACCGCGAGTGCCAACTCAGCCAGTTTATCATAAGAGGCAAGTATCTCATCCCGTTTGTATTCCCTCACTTTGGCTATACGTATTTTGTAATGATCCGTCGGAACCGTATTCTCCTCATTACTCAAAACCTCTTCATAAAGCTTCTCACCGGGACGCAAACCGGTAAACTTTATTTTAATATCTTCACCCGGAATGTATCCTGCAAGACGGATCATTTTCTCTGCCAAGTCTACAATCTTCACCGGCTCGCCCATATCGAAAACAAATATCTGATTACCGGTACTCATTGTGGCTGCCTCCATTACCAAACGGCAAGCCTCGGGAATAGTCATAAAGAAACGGGTAATCTTGGGATCGGTAACGGTCATAGGTCCGCCTTCCTGTATCTGTTTTCTAAAATATGGAATCACACTGCCATTACTGCCAAGTACATTCCCAAAACGGGTAGTTACAAACTTCGTTTTTCCTTTCACCTGGCCATGTTCCATAGCAAGTCCTAAACTTTGTACATAAATCTCAGCCAGACGTTTGGAAGCTCCCATCACATTGGTTGGATTGACAGCCTTATCGGTGGAAATCATCACCATCTTCTCAACGCAATATTGTACACAGAAGTCAGCGACCAGGCGGGAACCAACCACATTGACCCGGACCGCTTCACAAGGATTCTCTTCCATCAAAGGAACATGTTTGTAGGCTGCCGCATGAAATACGACCTGTGGACGGAACCTCTCAAAAGCCATCTGAAGACGTTCTTTCTGGCGGACATCGCCAATAAAAGGAACAAATGTCAGTTCGGGGAAAAAGCGTTCTAATTCCAGACGGAGTTCGTGCATGGGAGTTTCAGCATTATCAAACAGAATCAATTGTTTAATCCCGAAGGTAGCCAACTGGCGGCATAATTCACTGCCAATACTACCGGCAGCTCCTGTAACCAAAATGGTTTTACCTGTAAAATTTTTAATAATTTCCAGCATGTTGATCTCTATCTCGTCACGCCCCAATAAATCCTCTATCCGAATTTCTCTGATGACAGTTCTCTTCAAACCATCCCCCAAAACATCAATAGGCGGAGAAACGTAGTTTTTCACATTATTATCCTGACAGAATTTCACCAAATGCCCCTGTTCCTTCTGAGCCTCTTCATACGAGGGAAAAATAATGCCATTAATATTGTACTTTTCTACAAAGCATACAAAATTGGATTCATCTGCAAAATAATAGACCGGTGACTCTGACAAAGAGTAGGATTTGAGATTTTTATCCGGATTCACAAAACCGACTACATGAAAATGCTTACTCGTGTACATCCGTTTCTTGAGCGCAACGCTTTTATCACCGGTACCATATACCAACACTCTTGCTTTTCTGGAAGTAAACTGCAACACAGCAATATCATAGATCAAGATAAGCACTACGCGGGCACCCACTAAGATCCCTGTAGTTGTCAACAAATCGATAAAACAGCATACATACAGATACTTCTCCGGTAACCATGAACCGGTCAGAATGGCAACAATCAACAACGATAATTCTTTCAGCAGGATGGCTGTCTCAATTTTACCAACACTCTTTATCGATGCATGACGTATAATGTTTCTGCTGACTCTCAGAAAATGAAAAATAAGGAAACTGATGATACCCGAACAAACCGAGATGGTTATGATAACGTCTTTTTCAATATTAGTGATAAAACTATTAACAAAAAGCAGAGTGATACATGTGCCTGCGACAGACAACACCGTATCGGTAAACAAGACAGCCCGATAATTTACAAATCTCTTCTTTACAGACAGATTATCAAAAATCTTAGAAATAATACTTTTCACAATATTTTTTTTATGTTAGCGTCCAATTTTGACGTATCCCATAAGGAAAGCTGCCAGAAGTCAGCTGTCCATTAAATAAATTCAAAAAAGGAGTTGGTTTGTAAAGTTTATTATTACTCAATCCGATAGTCATTGGAAGAAAATTCTGATGGCAAGCCTTAATCTGTTCGGAGCTTAACTTGCCTTTTTCATATTCGGCTCCCAACCGGTAAGGTTCTCCAAAAGCATCCAGAAAGAAATCAGCACCTTTATCCCCCCCCTGCTCTGAAGTATACTTGAATTTTGCCCAAGCATGAGTCAGACAGTAAAATGTTCGGTATCTATCAGTTTGTCATCCAAATACATATAGACATTGTACCCATCAAACTACAGTGCCTTGAGTTGGCTTTCTCCAAAGATATGACGTAAAACATCCCTATCTCTTGAGCCCTCCTCATAACAGTAGATGACCACCTTGGCAACCTTGTTCACCAGACACCAGATATACTTTTTATAGTTGTCTTCCACCTTTACCCGGTACCAGATTTCATCACAGTTTACTATTGAATCTTTCTCAAGAAAGTTATCTTTCAGTATCTTTATCAACCTGGAGCCTTTCTCAAGCCAGTTGGTCAGCGTCATACGGCTGCCCCGCATCCGTTCATCCATCATACCTACCAGTTCACAATAAAGAGGAGTGTCAAGCACATACTTGTTGAAAGCAAGTATCTTGTAACGGATAAACTCGTATTCGTGCTCCACGATGCTGCTGATCTGTTTATAGGAACATCTGTGCAGCACTTTTATTATCGTAGCATCCTCAGGTAATCTGTCCTCCAACTTCTCCACGAGCTGTATCAAACCTGCGTGGCTCAAATTGCGTTGCTGGATGTGAACGCCATTGCTCATACAAGTCGCTTTAACAAATTCAAAAAAGTCCTCATTAAAAGCTTATTTTTATACCCATCGGCAGGATTAAAACCTTAATAAGATCATCTTTGAAAATTTGTATATATTGTTACCATTTGATAATTTAATGACATTTGTCTTTTTGGCGAGAAACGACAGTTCCATTTCTTCGAAGTGTATCTTTTAATGATGGTGGATGTTTTACATTAATCATCATCAATCACCCATCACTATATTTATTATCGTACAATCGCCTCCTTGATACTCTCCACGATGTACCTCACATCATCGTCTGTCACATACGGACCTGCTGGCAGACAGAAACCTACCTTAAAGAGTTCTTCCTCTATACCATTGGTATATACAGGAGTATCTGCATATACCGGCTGCTTGTGCATTGGTTTCCATACAGGACGGCACTCAACCTTCTTACTGAGCATAAATACACGCATAGCCTCGACGTTATCGTTTGGCTGACAATCGGTTGTTGGTGAGTCTACAGCGTGGATGACACCAGCAGCACCACCGATTGCAGTCTTAATAACCTCCTTATAAGCGTTCTCCTGACCAATGACCTTCACCTCTGGATTGAGTATCATCGTGCAGAGCCAGTAGTTAGAATCATACTTAGGATCATTTGGCTGCCTATTGATCTTTACACCTGGGATATCCTTCATCAAGTCCTCATAGAGAGCTTGAACATGCTTGTGGTGAGCGATGTGCTGATCGAGAACTGTCATCTGACCACGTCCGATTCCAGCGCATACATTACTCATACGGTAGTTGAAACCGATGGCTGTGTGCTGATAGTATGGATATGCATCACGAGCTTGGGTTGCATACCACATGATAGTGTTAGCATCTTCTGTATTGCGGCAAATCAAAGCACCACCACCAGAAGTGGTGATCATCTTGTTACCGTTGAATGAGAGTACACCATACTTACCAAAAGTACCAAGCACCTGACCATTGAAACGTGAGCCCATACCCTCAGCAGCATCCTCAATAACGGGGATACCATACTTATCTGCGATAGCCAAGATCTTGTCAATTTGGTAAGGCATACCATAGAGAGCAACAGGGATAATTGCCTTAGGGTACTTACCCGTCTTTTCTTTACGGTCAATGATGGCCTTCTCAAGAAGTTCCGGATCCATATTCCATGTATCCTTCTCAGAACCAATGAAAACTGGCCTTGCACCCAGATATGTGATAGGGTGTGAAGAAGCACAGAATGTGAAGCTCTGTACACAAACCTCGTCATCAGCCTGAACACCACAAGCAAGCAACGCCAAGTGTACAGCTCCTGTACCAGCCGAGAGGCACACTACCTTGGTATCTTTCAAATCTTCATTCACATGCCAAGAAGTAGGCTTTGTCTCTGGCCAACGAGAATCATCATAAATAACACTCTTTGAATTGCCAGTGACAAAGCGGCATAACTCGTCTTCAAAGGCATTTACATTAGGCCCCATTGGTACCACCCAATTGGTATCAAAAGCTTCCTTTACATACTTCTGTTCCCATCCCTCTTCACTCATGTGAGCGAGACAAAGATAAATAGTTTTTCTTTCTGACATAATATTTAGTCGCTTTATATATATTGCGAATTATTAAAAAACTCTGATTATAATCCCTGAATGACTTCTTCCGGAATATTTGCGTCCCAAAAGCTATTCAGTTTTTGGATTGGGTTCTCGTTTTTATCGTAAGTTTCCATCATGATTCTCGTAGCTTGTATCTCTATGATCTTAGGAGTGAACTTTGTGACGGTAAACTCATGGAAAATAACGGATTCGAACTATCCCCCCCTGCTTGTTGCAAAGTAGGTACTCTAACCAACTGAGCTAATTCCCCATTTTACGTTTACAAACGCCACAGCAATTATTTCCAATGCGCAAAATTTCTCTTAATTTCAACCATTTATTCCTCCATTTTTTTCCACTGTGGGAACGGACACTTCTCTATTAGTTCCACTTGTAAATTTAGGTTATAGCGTAACGATTCTAACGACTTCTCTATTACTTTCTCCTGCAGGAAGTCAGTGAAGCTCCTTACAGGCTGTGGCGATTTCATCTCCACCATCACAACGCTCTCCTTCTGTTCCGTATCCAATTAAGTATAATGAGAAGCCTGTTGATTAGTAAAGATGTTAGCTACCAACGGACAAGCCTTCCGCAACTTCTTCATCACCTCCCCACGATTGCTCATATTGCGCATCCGGTTCCAAAAGAGCCCCAAGCACAAGCCAGTAACAGTTATAACCTCTTGTAAAGCATAAACCGATGCCGTCAGATACACGTCCCTCTGTACCTTGGATATGATGTCCATCCGATCCTTCTGCACAAGAAAGGTCATTCGGTCACCATTATAAAATGATGCCTTTATATGATTGCTTACAAAAAATATCTTTAATCTTCAACAGAACGGTACCCCGGGAAGAATCCACTCTGCACGAACTTTGCATCATTCTTCTTTCTTATCTCCACTAGCATATTATACGTCTGCAGATCAAACATATCCTTCGAGATAGAGAACAGTAGGTCACCATTCTTATTGAATGACTTCTTGAACTTGTACAGAGGATCCTCGCTCGATCCTACACCACCTCCAAGATGGAAGAGCTTATATCCATGTTCGGCACCATACATAGCGGTCGCGTAAAGTATCAAGCTAGTCGCGTTCAAACTTCTATATTCAAAGATACTCCCAGATAAATGATAATGCACATGCCCATTACAGAAGAGCATGATACTCATCGCAATAATTTTATCTTCAAGTTTAGCAGTAGCCATCAGCCAGTTACCTTTTAGGTCATCAATAATAGACTGATAGAACTCCGAATTAAAAAAATAATACTCCTCGGCATTATCCTTCAGCATAGTCCCATTATATATCTCGATAAACTCCTTAAAAAGTGCTGGATCATCACTTAATTTCACAGTTATACCGTTTTTCACAGCCTTACGGATAGTGCTACGGTCCTTACTTTTAATATTTTCCATAATACCATCGACAGTAGTGGTGTCAATGAAGATGGTATTACCCAAATCAATGATAGACGAGAGGCCACGCATTACATCCTGATTCTTGAGCCAAGGACACCAACGAGTAAAAGCGCAAACTATTTTCTGCCCCTTCATAAAAATTTCATATTCTTTCCAGAAACGCTTCAACTTCTCGTCAGAGCAGTCACCATCCATCAACCACCCACCATATCCGTAAGGAGTTACAGCATCAAAGAATTGTCCTTTATCGATACTTTTAGCCCATTTTTCATCAGCTATATCGCGAAGCATAAATGCACACATACCCCTCAGTCCATCGCTCTCATAATAAACGAGGACAGGATAGCCATCCCCATGTATCTCAAACGACTTCAAATATCCACTCAAATAGTAGATGTCATGATTGGAAAACGACACGACTTTTTCGTCCCATTCCTTCGCCTCGTTGATTGTATAGATCTTAAACATAATTACTTATTAATCTTATTATATTCTTCGAGTGCCCTTTCTAAAATAAAAAGTGCGCGTTTTAAATCATCCTCATTCAACACGTAAGCAAGGCGTACCTGATTCTTACCAAGCTCCGAACAACCCGTATAGAACCCAGCAGCCGGTGCCATCATAATGGTCTCTCCAATACAATCCATCTTTGGTCCTAATCCTGTCGTCGTAGAAACTGGAGTTTTCTCGTCTTTATATACAAACTCTTTCAAACACCAAGCACAGAACTTTTCTGCATCATCCACAGGCAACTTCGCCACTGTATAGAACGCACCCATAGGAATAGGCGTGTAACATCCAGAAATCTTGTTCACCCCATCAATGAGCGTCTTTCGTCTCCTAGTATACTCCTCATACATCTCGCGTGAATATTCCTCTGTACCCTCAATGCTCGCCTCGGCAATGATCTGACCAATCAGTGGTGGGCTCAATCTCGCCTGACAGAACTTCATCACTATTTGTCGTACTTTTTCGTTTTTCGTAATCAATGCACCAATGCGGATGCCACACTCCGAATATCGCTTAGATACCGAATCAATTAACACCACATTCTGCTCGATCCCCTCCATGTGCATGGCCGAAATATAAGGCGAACCCGTGTAGATGAACTCACGATACACCTCATCCGAAAACAGATACAGGTTGTATTTCTTCACCAAATCGCGAATCTGATTCATCTCCTTCTGGGTATACAGATACCCCGTTGGATTGTTCGGATTACAAATCAATATCGCCTTTGTGCGCTCATTAATCAACTCCTCAAATTCCTCCACCTTCGGCAAACAAAAACCCTCCTCAATAGTGGTAGTAACCGTACGAATCACAGCACCTGCCGAGATTGCAAAACTCATATAGTTAGCATAAGCAGGTTCCGGCACAATGATCTCATCATCCGGGTTCAAACAACTCATAAAAGCAAATAATACCGCCTCTGAACCACCACTCGTAATGATGATATCCTGTGGTGTCAGCTTAATCTGATAGCGGTCGTAATAACCCACCAAGGCCTCACGAAGAGATAAGTAACCCTGGGAAGGGCTATACTCTAATATAGTACGATTGATAGTTCTCAGGCAATCTAAAGCCTTCTGAGGAGTCGGTAGGTCTGGCTGACCGATGTTCAGTCGGTATATCTTCACGCCCTTGCTCTCAGCTTCATAAGCTAGAGGAGCAAGCTTACGAATTGGTGATTGAGGCATCTCAATGCCTCGCTGGCTAATTTGTAGTTCTTTCATAATATGTCTTTTCGATTCCCGCGATCATCGGAAGATTAACATTCAAATGCAAGTATGCGTTCGCACATCTTCTTTATGTCATTCCTACTATATCTCGGGTCGCAATGCACCGACAGCATTCTTTTCGAGAAATCCACAGCCTCTGGGTATTCCGAATCCTCAGGCACCGCCCACAAGATAGCAGGATAAATCATATTCTTAATCAAATGCATTCTCAGAGCACTTCGCTCCTCTGCAGTATCGCACAAAATGGTAATCGAGAACGGTCTCCAATCACTTTGAGTCGAGTTTAAACTGATCTCGTCGAAGTAAAGGGGGCGAAGGACATTGAACTTCAAGCCCAGCATCTCATACGCCAATCTCCAGTTTTCAGCTTTCAACTCATCCCACATCCCATAGTTCATCTCCCGTGCTATATTCATTGTTTCCTTGTCCATACCCGAGAGACCCAACTTATCGATGATCTCCTCCGAAGTCAGCATTTTTTCTCTGAACACGTTCTTGTCCACAGGCTTACCCATCAGATACTCGCGCTTCATCTCCATGCCCTCATATCTCATCTTCGCCATGGCCTTACAGTCATCCGTCTCACCTATCTGATCTGGTAACTGCAGCCCCTTAGGACTCCACAATATGCCGCCAGCAGCTGTAGGCATTGTCTTCCTTATCGAGGCAATGCAATAGTCCGCATCACTCCTCTTCGTCCATTCCGAAATTATGTCGTGCGTATGGTCCTCTATCACGGACACGTTGATGCCCTCATTCGTACGAAATCCTCGAAGAGCAAAGAAATTCATTCTCAACAGTACGTCCCCTTCCTCGTAAGGCAAACCCCTAACCACCTTGTCATCACGATCCGAAAGAGGCGTGTCGTCATACAGTTTTATCTCAATTCCTGCCTCATGGGTCAGATACCCTATCACCTCATAACAGAAATAGGCTGGAATCCAAATCCTCTTCCAACCCTTAAATTTACATATAGCCTCAATAGAGTGTCGGCCACATGCATATTCACGCATGCAGCCATATACGTCATAAAGTGTCCCTTTGCTCGACTTAGCAACAATATTGCGGTAGTCAGGCATAAGTTGAAAATCTGAACCGAATTCTTTCATTCGCGATTTTTATTTTCCACGCAATTCCATGAAACGGTCAAGAGCCATCTCCTCCTTGTAGTTTTCAAAGAGCTTGTGCACGTCATACACTGGCTCATAGCCCAGTTCTTCCCTGGCATTGGTAATATCCATCAGGAAGCCACCACCGCTCTTGCGATCAGGATCAATATACTCAATCTTTGAAGGATGATCTTTTGGTGAAAATACGTCGATGATAGCTTGGCACTGCTCTTCCAGAGTCACTGGCTTTCCGGTACTTACATTGTAAAAACCGCCATTACGATCTACCAAGCAAGCCTTGCAGATCATCTGTGCACAGTCATACACGTGTACCATATCCTTGGCATAGTTCTTGTCGCCCCAGATAGTCAGGTTCTCACCCTTGATGGCTTTATTGATCTGCTGATACAGTGGGCGCATAGTCTTCACACCGTTGGGATAGTAGTACTGGAATGTACTATACTCATAGATAGTTGGGAAACGGAACACAAACTTCTTCAGTCCGAACTCCTGATGATAGTGCTCCATCATCTCCAGTGCACAGTTTTTAGCGATCACGTATACAGCATGGTCGCCAGTGTAGCTAAAGTTTGGCTTGTCGTATGGATCCAGCACATGATCCTGTGAATACAGTGACACGTCGAACACAGTCTGACTGAACAAGATACGGTCTGCCTTCACCTTGCGGCAATACTCCAGCACGTTGGTAGTACCTACCACGATGCTGTCTATATACTTGCGCGGGTCATAGTCGCTCATGTAAGAAGGAATCTCTGCAGCCAAGTCAATCACTGCATGTACATTCTCTTGAGGCAACTTGTCGAAGTCCTCCTGTTTGGTGATGTCTATCGAGAAATAACGTACGCCCTGCTTCTCCCAAAAATCAGTCTTTCTGCGACCAGAGGTAATTACTTCATACTTCTCCTTATCAAAGAAATTCAACGCATAGAGCGTTACGTAAGAACCTACATTACCTGTAGCTCCAAAAATGATAATCTTTTTCCGTCCCATTGCTTGTTTTTTTAACATTTACAATATTTTGTCTCAAATTCATTGATTGCCCATTGTTTCTTTTCTGCCCATCCAAGGTCGTCCACCTCATTCTGCAAACCATTACCGATATCCTTGCGGTTCAGTACATTCATTACAGTCATCCACACGATCTTCAAGTCGAGCATCACGTTCAGATGATCTACGTACCATACGTCATACTCAAATTTTTTCGAGTACGACAGCGTGTTGCGTCCGTTCACCTGAGCCCATCCCGTGATTCCTGGTCTAACCTCGTGCCGTCTCATCTGAATCTCGTCATATAGTGGCAAAAACCATGTCAACAGTGGTCTTGGACCAATCAATGCCATGTCGCCCTTCAAAATATTGATAAACTGTGGTAGCTCGTCCAGCGACAACGAACGTACAATACGCCCCACCTTGGTCAGTCGCACCTCGTTTGGTAACAGTTCGCCATTTTCATCTCTTTCGTCCGTCATGGTCTTAAACTTGATCACCTTAAACACCTTACCACTCTTACCCGGACGTTCCTGATAGAAAAAAGCACCCGCTCCCTTGTTCGCAAAATGCAGGAACAAAACTATCAGAGCGATGATCCACCAGATAAGCAGTAACACTACCAATGCGATTGTAAAATCTATCGCACGCTTAAAAAAACATTTATACATATAGCATTCTAATTATTATTTCTCATACCCATTTGGATTGTTCTTCAGGAAGGTCCAGCTATCACGGCACATCTCCTCTATGCCGAATTGTGCCTCCCACCCCAACTTTGCCTTTGCTGGAGCAATAGCAGGTGACAACATCACCTGAGTATCTGTCTTTGATGATGCAAGCACCATCTCCTGTAATTTCTTTATCGATTTTCAAGCAGCAGCTATTACATTTTGCTTCTCAGATTCTTTGTAGACGCTACTCCAATCAATAATAGAAAGAGCTCATAATCTTTGTAATGGGATGCAATGCAGAGATTATGAGTGCAAGTAGCATCTTTTGCCTTTTGCAGTCATTTTTATTTCATTATCTCCTCATAGAAATTAAGCAAGCATGATCGTACAAATCCTTGCTCATAACGAGAATCAATCATAGGGCGAGCGTTTTCAGCCATTCGTTTATATGCTTCTTTATCCTCGATCATCTTTTTCATGGCCTCATAGAGGGCATCCGCATCCTTTGAAGGAATGATCAATCCATTCTTACCATTCTCAATGATCTCGCGACTTCCATTGATATCAGTAACAATTGACGGCAATCCCATAGCACCAGCCTCCATCACCGTATTAGGGAATCCCTCGCGATAACTTGGAAATACAAAACTATCACTGGCAACATAGTAAGTAAGCAGATTGTCACCAAACTTACTACCAACTGCTTCAATCTGAGGCGTTTTTTGAATTCTTTCAAGCGTCTCAGGTTTTACAGGATCAAGATTTTCCTCATATTTACCAACCAGAATCAATCTTATTTTGTCGTTAACCTTAAGCAAACGAACGAACGCTTCCATGAGTTCATTCATTCCCTTGTCACCAACGATGCGGCCAACAAAAATAAATGTAAATATACCTTCTTTTTTGATTGTCTTGGCAGCTTCATCTATCTCTGGACGATGTCTGAAGCGATTCATATCAACGCCCATAACATTGCCATAGCCCAGAACTTTCATTGGTTTCTTGGTGATATGAGTTTGCAAGTCATTCCTTACACCTTCTCCCTCTGGAATAACATGAGTCGCACAGAAGCAAGTAATCCAATCTGTAAACATCAGTATCTTACGCTTGACACCTGTTGCCGTTGGCCAGACCAAGCCTGTGAAGGTATGAACTCTTCGAGGAACACGAACTATCCATGCTGCTATCATACAGAGCATACCCGCCTTTGGTGTCATGGAGTGTACTATAAATGGTTTTTCCTTACGAAATACCTTAACAAGCTGCAGAAGTGACTTGAAATCATTTTTAAGGGAAATATGACGTTCCATTGGAACAGCAATTGTTCTTATGTCCTCATTCTGAATTTCTTCAAGTTCAGGACCGGGAGACGATAAAAGTATCACTTCATAGCCTTTGTCTTTCAAAGTTTGATTTGTTGAGGTATAAAAGACTAATGATCCTGATACGGTTACAACACGTATTATTTTCTTGTTATTCATTATTTTAGTAATATGCCTCCAAGCTGTGTCCCAGATGCTTTAATTTTATATTGCTTTACACCCTTCTTTTTGGCAATTTCAGATATTCCAACTTCGTCAACAACATCGCATCCCTTCATCGTATGCGTGCCGAAAAGAAGCAATGGCTGATTAACGGTCTTGTCTTTTTGAATAATGGTGCAATGGTCGAATGAAAATTGACCACTTTGAGTAGCATAGGACCCAACATCTATAAGTGAGCAGTTTTTGAATGAAATTGGCGACTTGCTTAGATTTAATATCTTGCATCCCTTCGTAAACACGCAATCCTCGAAATAAAATCTGGAATCATTTTTATTGCCACCTCGACAGAAACTTGTATTAGTGAATGTACATTCCTTGAATTCAACATTCATAGGATAGACATGACCGGAAAATCCTTGCCATACCACTCCTGATTTCTCATTACCGATAATATCTTTGAAACGACATTTCTCAAAAGTTGTCTTATCCATGGAGAAGCCATTCAACCGACTACCTTTCTCGATAGTTTTTAATCCGACAAAATCACAATCGTAAAAATTCGTCTTGCTGATATAGTTGTTCTGACTTCCCAAATAGAACTCACATTTCTTAACATCAGCATCGCCTACAAACACCGTGGCATCATTGAGCACACAAGCCTCTACCAACTTGGTTTTGCTTTTCGGCATATTATTTAAGTGAAGGGTAGCCCGAGTAAAAGTGCTGTTTGAGAGTTTGAAATTCATCGGATTAGGAACAAAAGAGTTCGCAGTCACAATTCCCCATTTACTACAATCCGTAAACTGGCAGTTCTCTATTGTAATATCACCCCTATCACCAACACCATCCTCATATTCCAAATCAAGGCCGGCCATGGGAGCTGTTCCTGTCATTCCACCATAAGTTCCTATATGATGAACATTGGTATTCGTAATTATCAAACCTTGAGATGAACACCCTGTGATTCCATTTCTTCTGCAATAAGAAATTTCGCAGCTATCAATTGTGGTCTTACCATGAAAAGCAACCTTATCGTGAGACGTACTGCCCACATATAGCCCATCGCCAGTCATATAAGAGATTTTCATATTCGAGATGGCACCGGTTGAACCAGAACAATAAATACCATATCCCCATTCGTGTGAAGTCTTGTATTCTTTACTCTTATATATTACAGGCGAATAGTCATGATTCATTGCATCACCCACAATAGATCCGTTCTGTACCACAAAGTTCTTGCAATCAAAGAAACGAATAACGCTATATTTGGTACTATGATTGGGAGAAACTTGAATAATACTACCATTTAAATCGACCGTTATATTCTTACAATGAGAAAAGCATAATGCCATGGCATCAGCAAGCGGAACTTTTGCGTAGCCACCATTTGGATCGGAAGCAAACATAACCAAAAAAGATTTACCTTTTGGAAAAACCACCCGACCACCACCATTGGCATTAACAGCATTGGCCAGTCGATGGAGAACTTGCAGGTTGTTTGTCCGGCCATCACCTACAACGCCATACGCTTCGGCATAGAACACCTTATCATCATGACTTCGAGCAGTTAATGATAAAGAATGTATGATAAGTATAAAAATGGGAAGCACAGCCCTACAGAATTTCAGAAGCATAACGCATTTACAGTAAATTTCTAATTTCTTGAATCAGAGCATGCCTCTGTTCATCAATCAGCTTTCTTTTTTCTGTGAGATTGGCCAAATATGCATCGCGGCCACTCTCCAGTTCGTCAAACATGTTAATCAAATTGTTATCATGAACCTTATCCATGTCAATAGAGAAATCATCATTGCCAAGAACATTCATGATTCCTTTACCCTTATTTCCACCATAAGCTATAGCTATAGCAGGAACACCAACATTCAGCGAGAAGATAACCGAATGGAAACGAGTTCCTACCATATAGTCGTAATAAGAATAAATCTTCTCTATATCCTTACAGGTCAGTTCGAAGTCCTCAATATAACTTGTGCTTTTCTTGATTCTTTCAGATAAAACATTGACCACATCTTTAATGGCTATACGATCATCCTCATGACTACTTGGCCCTAAGGTATGTGCCATAAAGGTAACATGATAGCCTTTATTTACAAGATACCCAACAAGGTTAACGAAACCTTGAATGTAATTTGTAAATAACTGCTCAGCATTCTCAAAACCCTGAAAACGATAAGGGCGTAAGGTCATTACAACTTTTTTCCGGTCTACAGGTACGCCATGAGCAGTTAAGTAATCACGCATATCCGTCTCTGAAGGTTTAAGGAAAAAACCGAGATCTGGATATAGTTTGGAGTTCACATCCAGAGAGTCCAGAAACTGCTTTGAAATATTTTCGCGCATGGTTGCAAGTGTACATCTTTTCAAAGATTTCACAGCAATACTTCTTGCCTGAGCATTCTTCAAAGGACCAACCGAGTTCGGCAACACAAACACTTTCTTTCCGTATGCTTCAGCAAGGCGAATGTGGTATGTGGCGAAATAAACAAAATAAGGATCCGTCACGCTACCATAAGAATGGATAAAACCACCACCTTTAACGAATACAGCATCACACCCTTTGAAGGCGTTTAAAGTATCTCTTTCCTTTTGGTTAAGAAACATTTCGCCCATAGACCTAATCATATGGCTATCAGACAATAAAGATCGGGTACATAAAAAGTCTTTTACAGCTTGCCATCCCCACTGAAGCATCGTTAATTTAGAATAACCTCTGCTATCTTCAGGTTTAGATTGGAATTTGCGCCCTGGATGCTTTAATAATGAACTTATGAACTTATAACCCAATTTCTCTGTCTGACGATTTTGTAGGTAAGCATGTTCGCTTTCTAACTCACCCATAAGTGAGCATTCTACCTGGTTCTTTCCATAAATATCCTCAACCAAGTTGATAGTCTCCCATACAAGAGCCTGATCACCTCTGTTCAAATCGGTATTCCCTGGGATAATTAATACTTTTTCCACACTAATTTTCTTAATTCGTTCAGTGCTTTCGCAGAAGTATTGGTGTGATACTTCGTTGCAAACTCTACTTTATGCTTATTTTCTTCCTGAATGAGATCTGTATGGTCAGCAAGATAAGCTAACCTTCCTTCCATCTCAGTAACATCAGAAATAATATAGCCAAGATCGTTCTTTGCCATATAATCCATAGATGCAATCTCCTTAGGACCAATAGCCAGAATACCTGCCGTAGATTGCATACAGTCAATAATCTTTGTTGAGAATGATAGACGAGTCATCTGGATGTTCTTCTTGTCAAAAGATTCAATGAACAAAACCAGTTCCGACTTATCCATCTCCTCACAGACTTCACTATATGGCTTACATCCCATGAAGAGACTGTTCTTCTTATCATCCAATACACCCAATGATTCAGGAAAAGGGTTGGTATTAGAGAACACCTTCAGCAAGAACTGATGCGAAAGTCCCTTTGTGTTTACGCTCTCTAATGCTTTGGCAAACTCAACCATCATCTGCTCACGGCCGAACAGTAAATTACCTGCGTATACAATTGTGATAGGGTTTCCTATTATTTTATTCTCGTCATAACGAACCTGTTTACATTCCTTGAAGAAAGGAACAAACTGCTTTCTAAAAATGCTGGTATACTCATCACATAGCTTCAGCGAACCTCCAAAAAGCAAAGATGCCTGCTCAATTGATTTGCGATAGCGGCTTCGGAGCATGGTCTCGTATATATAGCCCAAAGGCGCATGCGATTTGCGTCCATACATATCATCCCCCCAGAACAATGCAGTTTTAGCTCCGGTAACCTTGGCACAATAATCTAATAACTTGTGCATATAAAGGTTGCTGTGACCATGCATATAAATAACATCAGGAGCAAAATCTGTTAAGAAGTTATTTAATCGACAATTTTTCCAAACTGGAAGAGCCCATATCAACTCACGTAGGAACAATAATGATGTGAAACGATGTTTTCTAAGAAAATCGCCTTTTTTACTTTTTGCAAGAATATTGGGGCCTACCTCTTGTTTACCGTCACCATAGTCAGTTACAACATTACCGCATAGATCTGTTGAGAACACATGATAAAGAATATCATTCTCGGTAACCTTGAAGTATCGCTTACATATTGTATTATTTATAGCTTCGTTTCTGCAATAGATATTAGCCACTTCGTCATTTTCTGATATTTCAGAAAACAAATTGGAAATTGTATTGCCAGTAGAATTTGATGAGTTCCAGGCATTAAGAGTAAGAATTAATACCTTCATCTCTCCCAAAAGAAATAATATAAAACATTGCTTTGAAGAACCATATAAAGAAGTATGCCAATCATGGAACATAAGGTAATGTTCTGCATGTTCCTATAAGGCAGCTTCACCCTAACAGCCATAGGAAGAATTACTAACAAGTATAAAGTGAAATATTGTCCCATACGAATCATAGAACCATTCAGCATAATCAAAGGTGTAAGCAAAATGACCATTGGCAAGTTCGTAAGGAAATTATGAATTGTATTATTGTTCGTCACTTTCCGTAAGCAGAGGAAACAGCCAATAGCAAGCAACTCCATCAACAGGAAATAAGTATTTGCTCCTCCGGCCATTTCACTTTCTCCATAGCTTGCGTAATAATCATTTTTGATGAAGGAAGCAAGCCACAACATGATTGCTCCAGACATGGTATACATGACTGGAACGAAAAGTATGCTGACATAAGTAACCTTGTTGAACCACTTATGCGGTATCATCTTCAATCCAAACCAAGCAAAACATAAAGCACAAGATGTATGAATAAAGAAACCTAAAACAATAAACACAACAGCCAATAGATTCTTCCCTTTAAGAATCTGAATTAATGCGATAATGGAAAAACCTATAGCTATCTGCTGACGGACACCAGAAAGCGCAATTACACGAAACAATGCCACATAAAGTGTAAATGCAAATATACATTCTAAAGTTCTGCCTGTATATTTATTGACAACATAACCCAGTGGTATAAAATATATTACAGCTATGATAAGCAAAAATGAAGTAAAATCGCTTACAAATATCTGTAGTATCTTTACTAAAAGACTATATCCCGGATCTCGAGTTGTACCTCGAATATATGCATCTGCAAACAAACAGAAAGTATCCGACCAAGACGTTATCTTCATGTCATTAAATGTGTTGTAATAGAATATTGTATCATTACCCACATAATAAGAACGCAAACCGGATTCCAACAGGAGCATACTTATGACCGACCAAACATAAAAAGTTTTACCTTTACGTCCATAATTTGAACACAAAAGTCCTAACAAAATAATGACGGCTAATTCATAGATTCTAATATCCATTAGAAGAATATATATTTAAAAATTTATTAGCCATATTTTCCTGAGAGTATTCTCTTCCTGATATTTCTGATATAGCTTGTTTATAATAAGAAGAACTATTCCAATTAATCAATGCATCAGCTAACAGCTTAATATTTCCATATTCTACAAAATTACTGAAAGCATCTATCGCTATACTCTCAGGCCCGCCTGCAGTAAATCCGACAACAGGAGTACCGCAACAAAGAGACTCTGCTGTAACCATAGAAAAAGTTTCTCGTTTTGACAGCAGTATCGTTAAATCAGATTCTGAATAAAGTTGCGCAAGTTCGATCTGAGATTTTGCCCGTCCCACCAACTCTATATTTGCTGGAAGCTTAGAGAGATTTTTTGATGTGGTGTTTGAAACAACTACAAATTTATAGTTAGGTATAAGTTTGGCAATCTGTGGTAAAAAACGACCGCCCTTAATATCGTTTTGTTCCAATCCAAAATAAGGAGTAACAAACAATACTACACGGTCGTAATTATCTCGTCTTATTCGATTTGAACCCTCTGTATAATGAAATACCGATGTATCAACACCATTAGGCACATAAACAAGGTTATACGCCTTCATGATAGCAGACTGCTTAGCTCTTTCTGCCAACCATGGAGATACAGCAGTAACAATAAGTTTGTCTTTATCAAATGAATTAACGGCATCATACATCTTTCTATATGAAGTCTCAGATCTATCAAAGAAGTAAGAACCAACACGTTGTTTATAAACCTCGCAATTATGGCAACCATTCTTCCACTTCTCACAGTCGTAAGAATGTGAGCATCCTGCTGTATGAAAAATCTCAGCATGTAATGTAAGAATAGTCTTCATCTTAATCTTCGCTAAATACTTCAGCATACGATAAACATTAAACGAAGATGCGTTTACGCAGTGCACGTGAACTATATCGGGACGAAAATCCTGAATGCTATGTTTCACCCGAATATTCGAATAATGTACTCCGCCAAAAGGTATACCTGAAATACGACCAAAAACCGCGTTGATGTAATGCTCTCCATTACCACATACTTTCGAAGAGTAATCATCGGCATGATCGTTACCTACGCCATAGCAGGTAAATACTTCATGACCTTGTGATCGAAGCACATCACTAATCGAAGCAACTATCTTACCTGTACTTCCTTGACGATAGACGCAATTTAATTGCAATATTTTCATTTTCTTAGAAATTCTTCGGCAATAGATGGATACAAATCAAGATAAGAATCCACATTCTGCCAATCTATCAACTCCTTCTTCATAACATCTAACCGGGCTATATCTTCAAAATATATGATTCTGGATGATAATAGCATCGGGGAAAGAAGCGTGTAAAAGCGGTCATTCATGCCAACATTACCTTTATTAGCCGTAACAACAACAAAAGGCTTATGTAATTTAAGGCACATTACCATACAATGGAAGGAATCAGTCACTACGAAACTGGCATTTTTTATTTTTCTCAACCAATCGTTAAGTGAATAATTAGCATCATCGTTATTCCACAACACATTATCACCAAAAAAAGATGACAACTGTTCTTTTCTGGCTTCTATGTTACGAATGAAGAAGCAATATTTATATATTTCTGGTGTTTGAGCTTGCGAATCTTCTGCAAGCTTTTTATATGATTCACTTCCTAAAAGAAGCGTTGGATCAGGAACAAGAACTGCATCTTCTCTTCCCATAGCCTTCACTATCTCAATACCGGTTTCTTCACGAACACCTATCTTATCAAAATTTGTAATGTTTTGTTTTGCAAGAGACAACGCATTCACAGGGAATTCTGTACACCCAAAACTCACGGCATAACCCACTTTCACTCCTTTAAAAGAAAATCCAAGGTAATATGCTGCAGACGGAATTCTTCTACCCTCACCATTAAGAAGGAATGATGGATTTAATACTTGGTCACTACCAGAGATTACCATATCTAAATTATGAGTAACATCAGTTATTTGTGTAAGCCTATATACTCGATTTGTGAGATTTAAGTATTTTTCTCTAAAAGGCACAATAGCAGACTCTTTCTTCAGCCCTTCACAATAAAGGGCATGGTGCATGAAGTTGCGATTTATTATATAACGCCATATACTATTATCAAAGTTCCTTGGCTTATAGTTTATTATTGTCACTTCATGCCCTATAGATTCCAAGAAAGATTGTAGTGCATAAGTTTGCAAGACTGCTCCATAGTTTGTAGCCCAATGAAAAGTGAGTATACCTATTTTCATTTCATAAAAAGAAATAGTCGTTTAATTATTCTAACCAAGAAATTATTACTAACAGGCTTAAGCGATTGCAATGATAGTATCCCATTCTCATGATAAGATTTCCAAAATGCATCTCTCTGAATAGATTCAGTTGTGCTGGTAATCATACAAGAATTATAAACAACACTCGCATCATAATCAGTCTGATCCTTCCTTACAGATATCACCTGCATCATATCTAATCCTTTCTCGGTATTAACACAAACAAAGCTAGTGCCCATGTCATCATCCATATTCGGATCAATATGTTCTATTCCCCAATAATCTGCAAGTGTAATATCACTATTACTTTTACCTGCCTTAGCAGGACAATTAAAGCATGATTGACGTATAGAGAGATTGTTTTTGAACGCCAACATATATTTATTTTGGGAAGCCCTTTCGTTTACTATATCCTTTATTCCTCGAATATTAATATTGTATCTTCTCCAGCTTCTTGATTTATCTTTCATCGAAATATGGCTAAAATCCAATGTAGCTGAGATAGAGGAAATATAGTCACGCCAAATCTTTGGACTTGGTACTCCATGGCACACTACTTCAACAGTTATTAGGTTGTCATAATCTTTACGCAGAAATTGCTTAAGACCTGCGATTTGGCATGATGTTCCGGAGAATAGAACCTGACGATCCAATTTTAGGAAATCGCGCGTTTTGATGTAGGAATCTCCGATACGACTTTGCACGTATTTTGAACCACGGAAAGCGACTAAGCCATCCTTCGTTTCAGTGTAGTCATGGACAACCTCCCAATGATCATCGAAACGAGCACCAAATACTACACCACCTTCACCTATGACAACTTCGGCAATCATCGAAAAAACTCCACCAGAAGATGATTTCTTACGTATTTCCTCATCCGGATTGATGGCTGCATAAACGATCAGAGGTTTTCTTGTCTCATTTTGATTGAGGCATGGGCAAACCGTCTCACAAAGATGACAATCTATGCAAAGTTCTTTATCCGCTAAAGGATATCGAAAGCCTTCTTCATCTTCATTAAATGAAATGCATCGTTTGGGACAGACCTGCACACAAGCAGAACAACCACAGCAATTATGTTTATCAACTATTTCAATCACTAAAAACCTATATATTTAGAAACTACAATCGCCTTTTGAGATGCTAAAGGTGTGAATGGCAACAACCATCATAATAGCCAAGCCTCTCAGAAAATCAAAATAATCAATTCTATTCTTTATCGAAAAATACGCTTACAGATAGGTCTGAACAGATTTCGTTCATATTTATTCATGCCCAAAACCACAAATAGAGGAATATAGATAATTCCATATAAAAGGACTCCTATAGCCAATGATGACCATGAATCAATAATAAAAACATTTTGGGTCAAATAAATAAATATAAGCGAAATTGCAACCGGAACAAGATCCATTTTGCATATTTCCTTCCAAAATTTCAAAACATCAAGTTGTTGTTTGGTATGATAATAGATATTCATAATAACCCCCTGACCAATCAGCAAAGCGCCAGCTATTGCAAGCGAACATCCAATACCACCCCATAACTTGGCAAACACTATTTCTGCTATCAAGGCAACTATCGCAATCACAATATATAAAAGACTTCTAAACTTCATTTGATTTCTTGCTTGAAGTATCGTAATGCCTATATTTTGAATTAACGGAATATATAAAGAAACAAAGAAAGCAAGTGCCATATAATAAGCAGCAGAATAATCGTTACCTGCCCACAAGATAATAAATGGATGCCCAAAAACAATAAATCCTAATAAAATAAGGAGAATAATAATATTTTGGATTCGGCCAGTTCTCACAAACAAATCTGAAATTTCTTGAGGATCATTATTTAATGTTACCATCCCTGTTACCTTTGGCAGAAACACTGACGAAATAGCAGTAGAAAACATCATATACATTCCATGCAATTGAATAGCAACAGCAAATATAGCAACAGCTACTGTGCCAGAAACTGCCCCTAAAACAAACTGACCAGTACTCCAATAGATTTTATCCATAATAACACTTAGGAAAATCCAAAAGGAATAAATTGCAACCTCACGGAGAAAATCCCATTTGAATTTTCCAAAGTGTATTTGTATATGGAGTTTATTCTTGCAATATAGATAATTGATTACTAATGTCAAAACATTGAAGAAAGTCAACAAAGCAACCATTGCAATAGCTTTATAACCAATAGAGAGAAGTACTATCATGATAACGGTATTGAGAATGGTTCGGGCTATATTGATCACCTTCGGAAACACAAAGCGTTCGTATGCTGTTATGATTGAGCCGAAGATACTCATTGGAAAAGTAAACGCAAGGTTAAATACCAATATCAGCATCATGATGCGAGCATGATCAAGCTCAACGGCTGTCATGGTGTCGCCAAACAGATTATTAACATTGAAATATAATCCCATTCCTGCTATGAACGCAATAAGACCTACTGCCAAATAGAGAATAAGGAACATTCCGAACATCTCATACTGCTCCTTAACTTTTCCTTCAGCTCTGAACTTTGCAGTATATCTTACAATGGCATTACCAAGTCCTAAATCAAGTACTGTAAGATAGGAAACAACAGAAGCAACAAGAGAATATAAACCATACTCGCTCTGCCCCATCATACGAAGCATATAAGGAGTATAAAGCAAACCAACTAATATATTAAGTAATATTACAACATAGTTGAGTGCTGCCCCTGCTCTAAGTTGATTGACTGCCATAAAAGAGATTTTCAGTAACCATAGCTGTGATAAAAGTATATTATTATTTTTGATTAGTTCCGTCAGGACGTATCGAACGTCAAGCTTGAGCTCCACCTGTGCCGACGGATATACCTTAGTTCTTACGCCATACCATCTTGTTGATAATGCCGACATAGCTCTGAATGAGCTTGATGACCTTAGTAGAAACATTCGTGTCAGCATAAGCAGGAACATCACAAGCGTCATCACCATTCTGATGCATGGTAACAGCCAAGTCGACTGCCTGACAAACTGCCTCTGAAGTGATAGAGCCAATAGTGAAGACACCCCTATCCATCGCCTCTGGTCGTTCGGTAGAAGTACGAACGCTTACGGCAGGAAAATGGAAGAAGGCACTCTCCTCAGGAACGGTACCAGAGTCTGAAACTACACAGAAGGCATTCTGCTGGAGTTTGTTGTAGTCGAAGAAACCAAGAGGTGCATGCTGGATAACACGAGAGTCGAACTTGAAACCGCGCTTTTCGATCATCTTACGGCTACGAGGATGGCAGCTGTAGAGCACTGGCATGTTGTAAGTCTCTGTCATTGCATTGACAGCATTCATCAGTGAGAAGAAGTTGCTCTCTATATCGATATTCTCTTCACGATGAGCAGAGAGGAGGATATACTTGTTTGACTCGAGGTTGAGATCCTTCAACACGTTTGAAGCCTCAATATGTGGCATTACCTCAGAGAGAACTTCTGCCATAGGAGATCCTACAACATAAGTGTACTCTGGCCTAACACCTGATTCGAGGATATATCTGCGAGCATGCTCGGAATAGCACATATTGACATCGGATGTAACGTCAACAATTCTACGTATTACCTCTTCAGGAAGGTTCTCGTCCTTGCAACGGTTACCAGCCTCCATGTGGAAGATAGGAATTTTAAGACGCTTTGCTGCAACAATGCTCAAGCAAGAGTTAGTGTCGCCAAGAACGATCACCGCATCCGGCTTTACCTCAACCATGAGGTCGTAAGCCTTGGCAATGACGTTACCCATTGTCTCACCAATGTTCTTACCTACTACCCCGAGGTAGTAATCAGGCTCCCGAAGACCGAGATCCTTAAAGAATACCTCGTTGAGGTTGTAATCATAGTTTTGACCTGTGTGAACCAGCACATGGTCGAAATATTTATCTGACTTCTTGATGATAGCACTCATCTTGATAATCTCCGGACGAGTACCGACAATAGTCATTAATTTGAGTTTCTTCATATCATTGTTTACTTTCTGAAATAATGTGGATAAAAATCTCGGTGGTCGTTTATCCAATCAACCATTTCTTTGACCTGCTGATCATAACTTGGTACCTGAAAAGAGAAATCGGTACGCTTGTGACGAAGACTCTTATCGAGCTGAAGCTTATCGTTAGGATTAATTGTTATCTCGCCATGGCGGAAATACTTGTTGAACAAACCGAGAAGATCGAACTTGTTGATGCTCTCATTGTTCACCAAGTTATAAAGGCCTGTGAGATTCTCCTTGATGGCAGATTCCATAGCCTTTGCAAGAGTCAAAGTGGTAACACCTGTCCAAATAGCACCAGTGTATCCACCTACAGAGCCATTCTGCTTCATAAACCAATTGAAAAGACCGATACCCTTCTCGTTAGGATCCGGTCCTACTATTGAATTACGGAAGGTAAGATTCTTGTCATCATTGATTTCGCCAATAGCCTTGCTTCTATCATAGAAGATTTTGCCATCCGGGAAACTGTCCTCATAATAAGGACCGGTATTGCCAGCGAAGACGCAATCGGTACTTATATGAATGAGTCGAGCCTTCTTATCTTTCAAAGTGTCAGCAATGAAGTGAGGAAGGTAACCATTGAGCATCACTGCCATTGACTTGTTTTCTTCTGCAAATTGATTGAGAATGCCAATCGCATTAATGACGATATCAAAATCGTCACTCTCAATAGCAGCCTTTACGTCAGCAGGATTTGCTGCATCGCCAAGGATATTCTTGCAATATGATATAGGTCTACGGGTAAAACCCGTCACATCATACCCTTGCTCCTTAAAATAGAGTGCGATGATGTGACCAGCCATACCGTTAGCACCAAATATTAATATCTTCATAAGCTATAAGATTATTCAGAACGATAGTCGCGAGCCTTAGCACGAGCCTGAAGGCCGAGATCCTCACGAATGAAATTAAGCTTCAGGAGGAGTTCCTTCATGCTCTCTACATCGAGGCGGTGAGTATTGTGAGAGTGATATTCCTCAACCTGCTCTACCTTGTGGTCACCTTCAGTGAAAAACTTATCATAGTTGAGGTCACGATTGTCGCAAGGGATGCGATAATAGTCACCCATATCGATCGCCTTAGCCATTTCCTCACGAGTAACAAGAGTCTCGTAAAGTTTCTCACCATGACGAGTACCTATGACCTTCACCCCGGTCTCACCATACTTAGGATCAATCTTGGCATATGTCTGTTTCAATGCCTCTGCGAGAACATCAAGGGTAGCAGCAGGAGCCTTCTGAACAAAGAGGTCACCATTCTCGCCATGAGTGAACGCATAAATTACAAGATCAACAGCATCATCCAAAGTCATCATGAAGCGAGTCATGTTAGGATCTGTGATCATGATAGGTTTACCTTCCATCATCTGCTCTACCCAAAGAGGAATAACAGAACCACGAGAAGCCATTACGTTACCGTAACGTGTACAGCAAATACAGGTTTTAGCATCAGTACCAAGCGCACGTCCCTGAGCGATAGCTACCTTTTCCATCATTGCCTTAGAGATACCCATAGCATTGATAGGATATGCAGCCTTATCAGTAGAAAGGACAACAACATTGCTTACGCCATGAGCAATAGCAGAAAGAAGCACATTGTTAGTACCCTCTACATTGGTACAAACAGCTTCCATAGGGAAGAATTCACAAGAAGGCACCTGCTTCAAAGCAGCAGCTGAGAAAACATAATCAACACCATCCATTGCGAAGTCAACAGCTTCACGCTGACGAACGTTACCAATATAAAATTTTACCTTATTTGCAACCTCAGAACGATTTGCCTGTAAAAAATGGCGCATATCGTCCTGTTTCTTCTCATCACGACTCAAAATGCGGATTTCCTTGATATCGCTATCCAAGAAGCGACGAAGGACTGCATTACCAAAACTACCTGTACCTCCTGTGATAAGGAGTGTCTTGCCTTTGAATACTGACATAATATTATCTGTTTTATATTGCAATTTTAGAAATTATTTATATACAAGAACTCGTTTCGACATTGATCGTAACGACCAGCCTTGGCCTCGATGATGACGACTATTTCGCCAGATGTCTCCCTCTCAAAAAGACTTAACGTCTTTTTATGAGCTGCCAATTTTTTTCCACATCTCTCATCGGTCCGAAAAACAGCTCCTGTGTTGTACTTATCATCTTAGCAACTAATGTGTTGCAAACGTTCAATTCTTACGAACGTTTCAAAAAACGGGAGAAAAAATTCTTCAAGCTTTTATGCTTTCCGTTATGACTATGGCTTTCGTTTCCATAACCGTAGCCATAACCATAGCCATAACCATAGCCATAACCGTAACCCTTATGATCTGAAGGAACTCCATTCAATATCACCGACATATTACGAAGTTGTTCCTGACGGTACATGTTCTCCAATTCCGGTAACTGACGACGATCCATCACACCTGAACGAACTACGAAAATGGTAAGATCGGCTACACGATTGACAATAGAAGCATCGGCCACCATACCCGCAGGAACATTATCCACAATGATATAATCATAACGTTTACGAAGTTCCGTTATCAGACGATCAAAGCGTTCACTCAACAACAATTCGGCAGGATTGGGAGGTACGGGACCGGAGAAAATAACATCCAGTTTTTCATACTCTTCACTCGTGCCCACAATATCGTCTACCTTATCCGTACTGCCGGAAAGATAATGCGTCAACCCCATACGGTTGGAAGAGTTGGAGAAAATACCACTTAATGTTCCCTTACGGATATCAACGTCAACCAGAACAACTTTTTTATTCGTCTGGGCGATACTCATGGCCAGATTACTCGAGACAAAGGTTTTACCTGCACCCGGATTGGCGGATGTAAACATTACCACCTGTAAGTTGGCGGCTTTCACACGCATAAAGTCCATGTTCGTACGAATGATACGGAAAGCCTCGGAGACAGAATCACGACTGTTCTCACGGACAACAATACCATCCGAATCCTCACCCTTATTATTACCATGACGGGGAATATTACCCAAGAAAGGAATAGTAAGTACTCCATCCAACTCCTTACGGGTACGGACTTTCGTATCCGTCACATTCAACAACCAGAATACACCCATGGGAATACCTAAACCTAAAACAATGGAAGCCAAGAAAATCATCATTGTTTTAGGTGCCACCGGAGCACTGCTACCCGAAGCAGCATCTATAATACGGGCATTACTCTCCGTAATAGCCTGTGTCAAAGCGTTTTCTTCACGCTTATTCAACAAGTAAAGATAAAGCTCCTCCTTGATCTTCTGCTGACGTTCTACTGTAAGCACATATTTCTGCTGGGCAGGCACAGCCTCAATACGTTTCGTGGTCTGCTCTTCCTGCTCACGAATATTCTTCAACTGGATATTCAGTCCGACAATCAGATTATCTACCGAACGGATAATCGTCTGCTTCATAGCACTCAGAGAATTATTCAGATCTATCACTATCGGGTTCTTACTACTGCTGCCTACCACCAGCTTGTCACGCTTCAAGAGAATATCATTATATTCCTTGATCTGAGATTCAACACTATTATCCGAGATGCCCGTATTGGCAGGAATCAAATCTGAATTCTTTTGAGGATCAGTCAAATACTCCTTAATGTATCTGGCAATACTCAACTGATTCTCCAGACTGAGACCTTCCTGCTGGTAACGGCTCGTATTGGCAAGGTACATACCTGT